>Ga0209491_10000250_pt1 | contig 105826 bp, 99 predicted proteins | sample BON02_FD_187213 | JGI IMG/M metagenome (GOLD analysis project Ga0209491, IMG submission 187213) | Freshwater microbial communities from Lake Bonney liftoff mats and glacier meltwater in Antarctica - BON-02 (SPAdes) (version 2) | ecosystem: Environmental > Aquatic > Freshwater > Ice > Glacier... | reverse complement strand
CGGACGCCTTGCGCGTTTGAACAGCATATCAAAGAACTTGATGCCTCAGAAAGGCCTCACTTAACTATCTGGACTTGTGATCAACTCAATTATTCAAACCCAAATCAATGTTTTATTCAATTTTAAGCAATAATTATTCTTGTTCTCAAACGGTCAACCTATTTTAGGCAATCACATAGTACCATTCACTCTTTTTTTGGGTAAAAACTAATCGATTATTTGGTTTGCTTTTTTAGCTGGTATCTCCGTCGGACATCGTTTATCATAAACTTCTTCTGGGCCGTAAAACTATCCGGATGAATAATCTCAAAGAGTTGGCTCCATTCCGCATAGCGAGCAGATTCCGCCGATTTGAATTGGGTAGAATCTATGTTTTTTTTGATTAGATATTCTTCAAAACTTTCCATCTGCTTTCTTTAATCAATTCGTAAGATTAATCCTTTCAGATAGCTGCCCTCTGGGTGAAATACATTGACCGGATGGTCAGGTCCTTGGGTCAGCTGATGCAATACTCTCGCCTTTCGGCCAACCTCCATACAAGCAGCTACTACGGTATTGTAAAATAATTCCCGGTCTACCACCTGTGAGCAGGAAAACGTAAACAAAAGTCCGCCGGGCTTTACCTTGGCAATACTTTCTGCGTTCAAACGCTTGTACCCTTGTACCGCGCGATGCCTGGCTGAAAGACTCTTTGCGAAAGCGGGCGGATCAAGTACCACAATGTCGTACGTCTCTTCGGAGGTTTTTATCCATTTCATGACATCCTCAGTCAATGAATGGTGTCGATCGGTTTGGTCGTTAAGCGCTATGTTCTCATCGCACAAGCTCATAGCTTTGCCAGAAACATCAATAGAAAGAACCGATTCGGCAGCCGCGCTGAGCGCGTAAACCGAAAACCCGCCAGAGTAGCTGAAAGCATTCATAACGGTTTTTCCCTTCGAATAGTGAGCTAATAGTTGCCGGTTTTCCCGCTGATCCAGAAAAAAGCCGGTTTTTTGCCCGGATTCCCAATTTACCCAAAATTTACGTCCGTTTTCAAGTACTTCATGCGGGGTAGGTACCTCGCCAAAAAGGTATTCATTAGTACTTTGTGAGGCGTATTGGCCAGGAAGCGTGTCCCGACTTTTGGAGTAAACTGCAACAAGCGTTTCGCCAAGTACCTTTTTTAATGCTTCGCTAATATCACCCAGACACCGATGCATACCAATGGTGTGGGCCTGCACTACCGCAACCCCGTTGTAGATATCTACCACTAATCCCGGTAAACCATCACCTTCACCGTGCACGAGTCGGTAGCAGTTTGTATCATGTAAGAGTAGATCATTACGGGTCTGAAATGCATTTTGGAGTTTATTTACCCAAAAGTCAACGTCAATAGCCTCTTCCTCATACGTTAGCAAACGCACCTTGATGCTTCCATCGTGGTAATGGCCCCGAGCCAGAAATTCCCCTCTGCTACTGACGACTTCTACTGTATCGCCGTCCTGAATATCATCGTCTTGCTTGGCGATAGCACCGGAAAAAACCCAGGGGTGAAGGCGTTTTAGCGCCTCTTCCCGACCTTTATTCAAAATCAAACGTGGTATTGCGGAGGAATTGGTATTTTTCAATGGTATCATGGTTGATGATTAGATTACCCTAATCGATTACTTATACTAGCTTCACTACTTATAATTAATGCAATTTTACGGAAATTTTAACCCAAAGCTTACGCTACTATGGATTACAATCGTCGATTTTTTTTAAAAAGAGCGGGCTTCGCTTCGCTGGGCTTGGCCGGTATGTCTGTGCTAGCCTGTTCTACATCAGGAGATGAAGAGTCTGAGAGTGCGGAAGAAGGCACTCCGAATAAAATATCAACTTTTGGGTTGCAGCTTTACAGCGTCCGGGATATTATCGGGGCTGATCCCAAAGGATTGATGAAGCAAATTGCCGAGCTTGGGTACAAAGAAATTGAGAGCTATCAGGGTGATCAGGGAGTTTTTTGGGGAATGAGCCCTAAGGAATGCAAAACCTACCTTGATGAATTAGGCATCAAGATGGTGAGCACTCATGCCGAAACATCCAAAGATCTGGAAAGGTTGGCCGGCGAGGCAGCTGAGGCGGGCCTCACTTACGTGCTCCAACCCTACATTGGTCCACAAACTTCGATTGACGAGTGGAAGAAACGAGCGGATGAGTTTAATAGACGTGGCGAGATTTGCAATAAGGCCGGAGTACGCTTTGGGTACCACAATCACGACTATTCGTTCAAAGAAGTAGACATGCAATTACCCCAGGAAATATTATTGGATAACACCGATCCGGCCCTCGTGATGTATGAGCTGGATCTTTGCTGGATATCAGCTGCCAATAAAAATGTGAAATATCACCTGGAAAGATATGCCGGTAGATATGAATTATGCCACGTCAAAGACATGGTAAAGCGGCTAGAGGGCGAAGAGGTAAGGCAAACCGATTTAGGCAAGGGAATTATAGATTATCCAAGCATCCTGAAAGTAGCGAAGGAAACAGGTATGAAGCATTATATTGTGGAGCAGGAAGATTATCCCGAATCAGTAATGAAGAGTATCGCTTATGATGCTGATTACATGAAGAATCTGGTATTGGTTTAATCAGTTCGAGCCCGAATCATCAGATTCTGGTCTTATCCGAAGAAGCCGTTGCAGCCAAGTTTGTTGCTCTTCGGCTTCCTTCTTTTTTTCCTCTTCATCTAATTTAAAATTTGTAATTGAGCCCAAATCTGGTTGTCCGGCATTTACCCAGCAGGTATACCAGAGATCTCCAACCATTCGGATTGAAGCTTTCATCTGCCGCTCTACCTGACCGTCCAGAAGAACATTATATTTGGACGAGAAATCATCAGAGTAGGTTTTTACCAGTATACTGTTTCGTTCGGTAAAGGTATACTTATTCTCAGGGTCCACCTTTCCCGATAGTTCCTTTTCAAACAGCAGCACTGAATCACAAGCGGCATGGGCATTTTCTACGGCTTTCCAGATGGTTTGGGTTGGGTTTTCCAAATAGTTAGCTTCCCCAATCCATAAATCATAATTTTCGGCGTAGAGCTCCGGTAGGCGCGATTCCCAAAATCCGTGGATTCCCTCCTGACCCGTCAATTGGCCATTGTAATTTCGGGTAGTATGCAGTGGCACATTACTATCAGCCACGTAATGACCTAAATCGGCCGAAATTCGTAGTATTCGTAGCGCGGACTTTAAACGAAAGGCTTCGGTTAGTTGAAAAGTGGCGGTTTGTATGTACCAGGGCGCTATACCATGTTTCCTAAGGCTATCTTCGCCAAACTTTTCTACTGCTTTCCCCCAGTACTTAGGCAATTTTTGGATGGCACTATCACCGTACACGTCCAGGTCAATAAAATGCCGTTCTGCTTCACCCACCACAGCGTATCGTCTTCGGTCCGGATTGACGGCATTTTCGGCGATGTAGTCGATATGCTTCTTATAGAAAGTCTGCATTTCGGGTGGTAACCGGTATACCGCCATTCTGTTAATTCGCTTGTGCGCCCAAAAGCCCCATTTTGGAACAAATGAGGTTGATAGCACAAGAAAGATAAGGCTTACGGTTACCCAGCAGGTTTTTTTTAGCATGTTATTGTCTCAAAAGGCCGAAAAAGCAAGGTTATCACACAGGAATGAACCAAATAATATTCCGTTTCTCCTGATTTTCTAAAAACAGTACTTGGTTCTCCACTTTTTGAAGAAATTGCCTTCGAAAAGGAAGTCTGGCAAACCTATATTTCAATTATTTGAAGAAATTTGGATAAACCCCTCAAAATAGTAAGCCTTTCAACCTTTTTAATTCAAATAAACACCTTTAAGGCGAAGAAACAATATTTTTGAAATTTTAGATTAGGGTCTAGTTAATTTTGTTAAAGTCTAATTTTGCAATTATTAGTACTATTTATTGTGGAAATAATACAAAAATAGTAAACTATTTGTAATTTTGTGATGTTTAATTAGATGACTAGTAAGTAATAAATATCATCAACACATATGAAGCAAAAGAGCAAAGTAGTAGGGTACATGATTCCAGTATTTCTGTTGGGATTATTTATGCTAATCATATACGGAGCCTATACTCCCCATCAAAAAGCAGAAATGCAACGGATTGTCTGCGTAAAATTCAAAGCCGGTACTTCCGCTGCCGATGTAGATAAACACATGCGGGAGTTTTCAAACTTGCGTCGTCAAATACCCGCTATCGTTGGGTATTCGGGTGGAAAGGTACTTAATAATGAAAATCCAACCCAGGATTTTGATGTAATTCATTACCTGACATTCCGTAACGAAGAAGGTGTAGAAACCTACAACCACCACCCGAAACATACAGAGTTCGTAGAGACCAATAGCCCACACTGGGAAAACGTGTTAGAATTGAATTCGGACATTATTAAGTAATACAGTACTTCATCAATAAGAAAAAGGGACGATTTTTGCGTCCCTTTTTCTTATTACCATACGATGGGTCTCTTACCATTCTTCACTAAGTACTCATTGGTTTGGCTGAAATGTTTTGAGCCAAACCAGCCACCCCACTTAGAAGCCAAGGGCGAAGGGTGGGTTGCTTTCAACACATGGTGTTGGGATTCGTCAATAATTTTACCTTTTTCCTGCGCATACTTACCCCAAAGCAAAAAAATAATATCTTTTTTGTCATCATTTATTTTTTGGATGACGGCATTTGTAAATTGCTCCCATCCTTTTTTCTGATGAGAACCGGCCTCTCCCGATCTCACCGTTAAGGTAGCATTCAACATCAATACCCCCTGATTGGCCCATCGTTGAAGGTTACCAGAGATTGCTATTGGGGTGTTTAGATCTTCTTTAAGTTCTTTGAAAATGTTTTGAAGGGAGGGTGGCTTTGGGGTGCCATTGTTGACAGAGAAGCATAGTCCATTTGCCTGTCCTGGTCCATGGTAGGGATCTTGCCCAAGTATTACTACCTTACAATCATCAAACGGGCAAGAATCAAAGGCATTGAAAATTAGTTTTCCAGGAGGAAAAGTTTGCCCAATGGAATACTCTTGCTTTACGAATAGGATAAGGTCTTTGAAATAAGGTTTTTCGAACTCGTCTTTGAGTTGACTTTTCCAGGAATCTTCAATTTTAATGTCCATGATTGGGTTATTGTGAATTAAATAGGGTCCGTATTTGTATTCATAAACATCAGAGTGCTAATTTCGTTTTATAATTAAATTTTGCCAGGGAATGGTTTCAGAAGTGACAGAGGGCGTGAAAGTATCGGTTGTTACTGAGTATCAGTCGGATTATTCTAATCCGAGGCAAGCTCACTTTGTATTCACCTACAAGGTAATTATTGAAAATCATAGTGACAATACCATAAAACTTCTCAGAAGGCACTGGAATATTTACGATTCAAATGGTATTGTTCGGGAGGTAGAAGGGGAGGGTGTCGTGGGTCAACAGCCAGTACTCGAACCCGGCGAAATCCATGAATATGTTTCCGGTTGTAATCTTCGTACGAATCTTGGAAAAATGACTGGTAGTTACCTGATGGAACGGGTATTGGATGGTCGTCAATTTAAGGTTATCATTCCCGAATTCACCCTTATTGTTCCTTATCGTCTTAATTAATATCTGAGTAGCGCACTTCGGCTATTTTTGAAATATATATTATTCCTTTCCTTGGTACTATCGTATATACTCCATTGGTTTCGGGCGGGAAACGCACACTCGATTCACTCTCCATTTATGTATGATCTTTACACGAAGGTTATTAATCCCCGGAGAAAAGTGAAGACTATCTTCAAAGATATTGAATTGATCCGGCAAGAACTTCGGGCAAGTGATCTGGAAATCGAAGTACTTGACTTGGGCGCGGGCTCACGAGTGAACAAATCTAACCGCAGGCAAGTGAACCAAATCGCCCGAAACGCAGAAAAACCTGCTCGTTTTGGTCGTCTTTTTTATGCACTGTCGACTTATCTATCCACAGAGTCAATACTTGAATTAGGTACTTCTCTTGGGCTCACGACGGCCTACTTTGCCAAAGCTGATTCTACTACGAAAGTAATAACGTTGGAAGGTTGCCCGGAAACAGCGGCAATTGCCCGTGCTAATTTTCATAGATTAGAGCTGGAATCAGTGACTACCGTTATCGGAAATATTGATGAAACTTTACCGAAGGTATTAGCAGATGAAGAAAATGGCTTCGACCTTATTTTCTTTGATGCCAACCACCGCTATGAGCCCACCGTGCGGTATTTTGAGATCGCTAAGAAATATGCGAGACCGAAGTCCGTTTTTATATTCGATGATATTTATTGGTCAGAAGAAATGAAGCAAGCGTGGGAAGTGATCAAAGCTGACCCTGATGTGACCGTAACGATCGACTTATTTTGGATTGGCCTGGTTTTTTTTAGAAAAGAGCAGCCAAAAGAAAATTTCATTTTGAGATTTTAACTATATTTATATTTAATTGTGGTTTTTAGAGTTGCAGGGAATGATAAACGATGGTGTTATGAAACAGTGGAGTCAGTGCGTTTATCTTATTGGTCTGGGCCTGATTGTGGCAAATGGTTGTACCACAAAAAGCGACGAAATTGAGGTTATCGAAACATCCTCCTTTGATTTAATCCAAAGCAGGATTCTTACACCTACCTGCGCTACCACCGGTTGCCATGCTTCCGAACAAGATGGATCTTTTCGTCAGCACAGTTTGCTACTCACTGCCGGTAATTCCTACGAATATTTAATCAATAAGTTAAGCCAGCAACCTGAGGCCCGGGCGGAGGGAATGGCGAGAGTGAAGCCATTCAATTCTAGTGAAAGTCTATTCTACCACAAATTAAACTGGGAAGCCAGCCATCATTCAGGGAAGCAGTTTGGTAGTCCAATGCCTCTTGGGGGCATACCTCTGAGCGTAGGACAAATTGAGTTTGTGAGGAGATGGATTGAAGCAGGGGCTCCAAAAACTGGCAGTGTGGTGGATACCACGCTTTTGAATGATACCACACCTAGTTATGAGTTGACTTTTGAAGGGTTAACTCCTCCGGCACCCGGAACAGGCATCCAAATGAAACTGGATCCCTTTACTGTAAGCCCTACGTTTGAAAGGGAGTTTTTCGTTCGAAAAATGGTAGGTAATACCAACGAAGTGTTTGTCAATAGGATTCAGATTAAGATGCGACCCGGTAGTCACCATTTCCTTTTGTACGATTTTCCGGATAAGAATAAACTTCCGTTGCTCAATACAATCCGGGACATACGTAATACTGACGGCACGCAGAATTACGAGACGTTTCTTTCTATGCAGAACCACGTTTTCTGGGCAGGAACCCAAACTCCTACCTATGACTACACTTTTCCTACGGGAGCGGCTCTACGGATAGCACCGGGTGCTTCGTACGACCTTAACTCTCACTACGTTAATAAGACTTCCCAGCCATTTAACGGTGAGGTGTATGTTAATCTGCTTACGATTCCTAAAAGTGAAGTGAAGCACGTCGTTAATTCCCTTGATTTAGGTAATACTCAGTTTGTACTACCGGCGGGCCAAAAAACTAAAACCACCAAGTCATTTACGTTTGATAAAGCTATTAAAGTGCTGATGCTTACTTCCCACACGCACAAATTTGGGGAAAAGTTTGTGATCAAAATAAAAGGTGGAGCTAGAAATGGTGAAATTGTTTATGAAAATACGGATTGGGAACATCCGTCGATCAAGAATTTTCCAACTCCTATTTTTCTGAGTGCAGGCGAAGGTCTGGTGTCCGAAATTACTTACAACAACACGACCACCCGAACCATTCGCTTTGGCCTGACCAGCGAAGATGAGATGGGAATCATCTTCGGCTACTACTACGAGGAGTAAAAAAATAGGCTGTTCTTTAAGAACAGCCTATTTTTTTTATTTATACGATCTTCTATTCCTTATTTAGCAATATCAACCTGTACGCTTTTGCCTTTGATCGTGTTTCCATCCATGGCACGTTGTACTGCACGAGCGTCACTTTCTGGAACCTCGACAAACGTAAATTTGTCGTAGATATCAATGACACCGATTGACTTACCAGGAATTTTTGATTCACCAGCAATAGCGCCGACGATGTCACGTGGCATGATGTGATCTTTACGACCAACGCTCAGGAATAAACGAGTCATGCCAGCTTCAACGGGTCCTGGCTGCTTTTCGCCACCACGACGCTCTGGACGACTATCCGTCCGTTCGCTTGAACGACGGTCCCCGCCGCGCTCGAAACGGTCTTCACGGCCACCAAAGCGGCTTCCTCGCTCAAAGCGATCACCACCCCGCTCATGACGATCTCCGCCGCGCTCGCGATCTCCGCGCTTTTCTTCCCAAGCTAGGTTAGACTCAGAATATTCATTTTTCTGAACGCCCAATAACTGTTTGGCCATTCCGGCTACTACTTGCTCAGTAGTAAAGCCGCTGTGGTGCAATAATTCTAGTACGTCGTCATAAAGATTATCTTCACCACCTTCTTTAATACTTACGGCGAGACTTTCAATGAAACGAGCTTTACGAACACCTACAATATCTTCGTAAGATGGGATAACCCCCTTTTCGATCTTTACTTTGGTATAGTTTTCAATTTGACGGATGCGGAACTTCTCATCACGTGCTACCAAAGAAAACGCCTTACCTGACATACCTGCACGGCCCGTACGGCCAATTCGGTGTACGTAATACTCTTCGTCTAAGGGAATATCGTAGTTTATTACCGCGTCGAGTCCGCTGACGTCGATACCACGCGCTGCTACGTCAGTAGCTACCAAAATGGTCGTAACACCGGCCTTAAATTTACTCATGACGTTGTTACGTTGCTGCTGACGAAGGTCACCGTGGATACCTTCTGAGGAATACCCCCTGACCTGTAATTGTTCAACGATCTCGTCTACTTTACGTTTAGTATTACAGAATACAAGTAAAGAGGAAAGATTGTGTATGTCAATTAATCGGGTCATTACTTCAAGTTTAGCCTGTGGCTTCACCTCGAAACAAACCTGCTCAATATTATCATTAGTAAGCTCGTTACGAACTACTTTGATTAAAACGGGATCGTTCAAGAAACGCTTCGTGATCGACATGATTGGCTTCGACATAGTAGCCGAAAACAAAATAGTCTGACGCTCCTCGGGCATTTCGGCAAGAATACTTTCAATATCTTCCCGGAATCCCATGTCAAGCATTTCGTCTGCCTCATCCAATACCATCATGCCCAATTGGCTGAAATCAATGGTACGACGTTGCATGTGGTCCATTACCCGACCAGGAGTACCTACCACAATGTGCACACCTTTTTTCAAGGAGCGAATTTGGCGTTCGATGGAATCTCCACCGTAAATTGCCTCGATGCGCAAGCCACGCTTATATTTTGCAAGGCGTCCTATTTCCTCTGAAACTTGTACGGCTAGCTCGCGGGTGGGACAAAGTACTAGTGCCTGCACATTATTATTTGAAATATCTATACGTTCTAGGGCAGGAATACCAAAAGCGGCGGTTTTACCCGTTCCGGTCTGCGCCTGACCAATTACATCGTATCCTTGTAATACGGGTGGTATTCCCTGTGCTTGAATGGGGGAAGGTGTTTCAAATCCCATTTCGGTAACGGCTTTCAGGATATCTTCAGATAAACCCAGGTCGGCAAATGTTTCTACTGTCATTAGTTGTTTGTCTTAAAAAAAAATTAAAGTCTTGAACAGAATTTTATCTTAGCAGCGTAGTGTACTTCTATCATGTACAACTTCAATTTCCGGCGAAGAAAAAAGAAATGATAATATAAGTTTCGACCGTTCGGTTCTAACCGAATAGTTATAAACATATAATAAGATCAAAATAAGGGATTTTTCGCAAAGCCCACCACAAGACATCCGTGTGGCTCTGCAATGAAAACGGAAGATCCAATCGATACAATGATTGGTGGCTTGTTATTACGCCGGTCCGGGACTGAAGCAGAGGAGTGAACGGATGTTCGCTCTAATATCGTGCAAAAGTAAGGATTACTTTTGATATCTGCACTAGGTAGTCTAAAAAAAATTGTAATATTTCTAGAACCTGAAAAATGGGAAGGCTCTCCGAAACGTTCAGAGAGCCTCCAATGTGAAATTTAAGTTATTATTATTCGTTTACGACACTGTACGAATCTAATACATCTACCACATCAACGTAGGGTAAATTGAACGCAGCAGAAACGCCTCGGTAAACCACTTGTCCTTGTACAATGTTGAGTCCTTTGCGTAACTCCTCGTTTTTGGAACAGGCAGTTTGCCACCCCATATCCGCCAGCATAATGGCGTAAGGAAGGGTAGCATTGGTAAGTGCTAAGGTAGAAGTATAGGGAACGGCACCGGGCATATTGGCAACGCAATAGTGCAATATATCGTCAACAACATAAGTCGGGTCCTGGTGAGTAGTTGCTTTGGATGTTTCAAAGCAGCCGCCCTGATCGATGGCCACGTCGACCAGAACAGCACCGGGACGCATCGTTTTTAACATATCGCGGGTAATTAGCGCAGGAGCTTTGGCCCCTGGAATTAACACTCCGCTGATAACGAGGTCAGCCGTTTTTATTTGATCTTTGATATTGTATTCGTTAGACATCATGGTGTTGACGTTTGCCGGCATGATATCATCTAAGTACCGAAGACGGGGTAGGCTAAGATCCATGATCGTAACATTGGCACCGAGCCCAGCCGCGAGTTTAGCAGATTGAGTACCCACTACACCACCGCCAATAACAAGCACGTTGGCAGGCTTTACACCCGGAACACCTCCAAGTAAAATACCCCGACCACCCATTGGTTTTTCGAGGTATTTTGCACCTTCCTGCACTGCCATACGCCCGGCAACTTCACTCATAGGAATTAAAAGTGGTAGGCTGCGGTCCGCTTTTTCTACTGTTTCGTAGGCCAAACATACTGATCCGCGATCGATCATGGCGTAGGTTAAATCGCCGGAGGAGGCAAAGTGGAAATAGGTAAATAATAATTGATCTTTCTTAATCAAGGGGTATTCGGATGGAATAGGCTCTTTTACTTTAATGATCATTTCAGCGATAGCGTACACCTCTTCAATGGTATTCAGGATTTGAGCCCCAGCCTGTACATATTCTTCGTTTGGAAAGCCACTACCCAAGCCGGCTGTTGCCTGAACGTAGACAGAGTGTCCTCTACGGATAAACTCAGAAACTCCGGCGGGCGTTACCGCGACGCGATTTTCGTTATTCTTAATTTCTTTTGGTAAGCCAATAATCATAATTGAAATGATCGGTTTCGGGTGTTAACTAGTTGATAAAATTGTGCATTAGCGTACCAAAATTACATAAAACAGAAATTAGTTCTGTTACTCATGATAAATACGGAAAATAATACTGAATTATTGATTTTATTTGTGGTAAATTCTTTTTTGAGAACACAAATTGATTCTTTGTAAGAAAAAAATCTTTTATGACCATCAATAAGATTGATTTAGATATTCTACGGATCCTTCAAAAAGATGCCCGACTTACGATTAAAGAGGTTGCTTCCGCCATCAATTTATCAATTACTCCCGTTCACGACCGGATTCGAAAATTAGAGAAGCAAGGCTTCATCGAACGATATGTAGCCTTGCTGAACCGAAGGAAATTAGGTAAATCTATGCTCGTTTATTGCAACGTTACCCTTGATAAACAACGAAAAGAAAGTTTCGAAGAGTTTAATGAGGCAGTGTTGTATATGCCCGAGGTTCTGGAATGTAGTGTAGTTTCCGGAAGTTTCGATTATCTAATGAAGGTAGTGGCCGATGATATGGAGAGTTACAATGACTTTTACCAGCAAAAGTTATCCGTTTTGAAGAGCGTCTTGCACATAAGCAGTTTTTTTGTGATGTCAGAGGTAAAGGGAACTACCGAATTACCAATCTGATTTGTTCGGGCAGGAAACTACTGGCTATATTTTCATGACTTTACCGTGGGTACTTTTAATGACTTTTTGGAGCAAAGTAGGTGTAATTGAAAAAAAGCGCAGTGCCATTTCGGTCAAAAATTCTTTTCCAAACAGTTGCTGAACCGTCCGTCCAATTAATAGGCGGGTAGCAAATTCTTTTTCCCAAGCATCCTGATAGTTCGTTTCCAGGGTAGCCCGGTTGCGGTGGCCGGTAAAATACCTGATAATTTCCTGAGCTGCCATGTTTCCAGAACGTATGGCTATGGCCATACCATTGCCGCACAACGGGGTAACTAGTCCCGCACTGTCACCAACCATTAGGATATGGTTTTCAATACTTTTTTTGGGAGCAAATGATACTTCATTAATTACCTCTGGTTTATCGTACAAAAACTCAGCGGAGGTAAAGATATCCCGTAGGTAGGGATTCCTTGACGCGATTGTCTTTTCCATAGCATTTATGCTGCCAGCTTTCTTCATGTTTGAGCGTTCTGTTAGATAGCAAAGGCAGAATTTATCGTCTTCAATGGCTGAAATTCCGCAATACCCATTTTTGAAGTTATGAAGCGCAATGACATTTTTTGGGAAGTTATACCGTATGTGGTACTTTACGCCAACGTAGGGAGACGCCTTTTCCATAAAATGCCTTCCCAACTGCTTATCGAGACGGGTTCTTTTTCCATAAGCACCAATCACAACCTCAGCCCGAAAAGATTCTTGATCAGTAGTTTCAATTTCAAAGTACTTGTCCTTCCAAAAGACACTAGTTACGGATGTATCTAACCTAAACTCCACTCCGGCATTGACAGCGAGCTGATAAAGTGCATGATCCAGGGCAAACCGGCTTACGCCAAAACCACCAAGATCAAGTTCTGTGTGCAAAGCCAGTCCCTTGGGAGAAGTAAGCTGAAATTGCGTTAAGTTTGAAATATTAAGTTTACCCAAGTCCAGCCCTAGCGTTTGTAAGTAGGGTTTTACCTCGTTCGAAATATATTCACCGCACACTTTATGGAATGGGTACGATTTTTTTTCAATCAGCAGTACCGAAACACCCGCATGGGCTAACTCGATACTGCTTACCAGCCCCGCCAGTCCCCCGCCTATTATTATTACTGAGTACTCCATTCTCCTAGGTTTTTGTTAATTTCGCAACTATGTTAGAAGTCCCGAAATAATCAAAATGTTTTTCCCGACATGTCAATTCCTGAATCAGAACCTTCCTTCCTAACTTCAATACAGGAGTCATTTCAGGAGTTTCTAATGGCGTATCAAGAGGGCTCCACTTCCTATATACAAAATTTAATACCTAAGCATGCAATAAAGCTTACAAATTATCAGGTATTGGAAGCACTTAGCAAACGATATGGTTTTAAAAAACTACAACACGCACTAAATCCAGAGAATACTATTCTAGGGCCAATGCAGCAGGAACCCAATGGCGAATGGCTGAAAAGTTCCCGGATGGTGGGTGTGAATGTCCGTACGATGGACAACTTTTTTAACGTAGTGAAGTATGCACTTACCCTACCTTCTTTTCACGATACAATTCATTTACTGCCGATTTGGGAGCCAGGGGTTGTGGGTAGTCTGTATGGAATAGTTAGCTGGCATATAAATCCTGAGTTTTTTAGCCAGGAGTTACATGAAATTCTGCCAGTACTGACCACCGCCGACAAGCAATTAAAGGTTTCGATAAATTTGCTTCACCTGATGGGGTTTTCTGTCGGGATGGACGTTATTCCCCACACCGACCGGTTTTCTGAAATGGTTATTGGGTATCCGAGGTATTTTGAGTGGGTTCGGCAAAAGGAAGCCATAATCCATGACCATCAAGAAGAGATTTGGCGCGAAGTAGAGCAGGAAATTTATGCTTACCTACTTGAATTCGGAACCGCTGATGGTTCTGATCTGCCAACTTTTGAAACTCTTTTCGGAGAATCATTGACGGAAATAGACGAAGTGACCCGAATGCAACTTATTTTTGGGTGTCAGCACGATTATGGAGGGCGGCAAAAACGTCGAGTGGCCATCATGCGTTACCTCATAGCCAAGGGGTATGAAACATTACCTATGACCATGGCTCCTCCTTACCGGTCACTTCATATTAATCCTGAGTCCTATAGTATAGACGCGGAAGGCCATAAATGGTATCAATATGAGTTCGATTCTCCTCAAATGATGTCACGGGTATTTGGGCCATTAACTAGGTATCGGACCTACCACTCAAAGGATAATAATGAAAATTGGGAGCTTGATTTTGAGCAGCCCCAAACAGAAGTCTGGGAGTACGTCAGCCGTAAGTACTTGGAATGCCAGCAAGAGTTTGGGTTTGATTTTATGCGGGGCGATATGACCCACGTACAGATGCGGGCTGAGGGTGTACCTGCAAATCCGGGTGAATACTATGATTTACTAGCTTTCGTTAAAAGAAGGGTTCAGATCAAGGGATCGGCTCATTTCGCCTTTTTTGCTGAATCATTTATTGGTGCGCCAGATTTTATGGGGTATGGAGATGAAATAGCTCATTTAGAAGCGATCGGTGCAGAGGTTACCCTCGGGGATTTACAATCCGCCGTGGTTGGTTCTGAATTATTTATGACCCGGTTTCGTCAATACCTTGATGTTGCTAATGTACGGGCCTTCGCTCCCTGTTTTACAATAATGACGGCCGATAAAGATGATCCCCGGTTTGATGAGTTTTATAAAACGGGTAATGTTACCCGATACTTTATTACCTTGTTTATGAATGAGTTGCCTTCCTACATGGGAGCTGGGTTCGAAACCAGAAATTTACATGAGGAGCGAGGTACTAACGAAGAGTATTCAAAACTGTACGTATTCCAGATCGATGATCCATCCGATACGGACAAGGTAACCAAGGGGCCTTTTGTTTGGGGACAAAATCGGGTCCAGTTCAAAAAGGTGGCAGCAATGCGCGCTTGGGCTGAGCAACTTTTTCCTGAACTAAAATGGCACCCACTAAAATGGTTAAACCATCCTGATCCTACCCTTAATAGTCGATATATAGCTTGGAGAATATCTGACTACATATTTGTCTCATCTATGGATAGTATCAAAGAAATTCAACATGTAAGTTTGCCATTAAATGGGACAACTTCTGATTTGATTTTACTTTTCTCTTCTAGTGGAAAGACAGAAGATAAAATAGAAGGTAATAGTACATTTGTTGCACTTGCACCGCTTGAAAAGGAAGAGTGCCGGATTTACAGAGTAATTGACGAAATAGGAAATCTACGCGATAACGAAAACTAATATATGAATACAAATTGGAGAGACGGGCTAAATTTGATGTCGAAGGTAACTCCCAAGAGGGCTTGGAATGCAATACAGGTGATAGGGAGCTATATGTATTCTAAGGTTTCTGGTAAGGCAGTGCATCACGGTATGCCCATCGCTATATCTTTTGAACCTACCACATCCTGTAACCTGCGTTGTCCTGAGTGCCCGAGCGGACTTCGATCCTTTACTCGACCAACCGGAATGATGGAATCAGGCTTATTCAAAAAAACAATTGATGAATTAGCCGACCGACTACTATACCTGATCTTTTATTTCCAGGGAGAGCCGTATCTTCATCCTTCCTTCTTTGAATTAGTAGAGTATGCGAGCAAAAAAGGTATCTATACCGCAACGTCCACTAATGCACACTACCTAAACGATGAAAAGGCACGAAAAACCGTAGAGTCCGGCCTTGATAGACTCATTATTTCAATCGACGGAACTACACAGGATGTTTACGAACAATACCGTATCGGTGGGAAACTTGATAAAGTATTGGAAGGTACCCGGAATATCATCAAATGGAAGAAGGAGCTAGGATCTTCAACGCCACATACCATATTTCAGTTTTTGGTGGTAAAGCCTAACGAGCATCAAATCGAGGAGGTGAAACAAATGGCGAAAGAGCTTGGGGTAGACGAAGTTGGCTTGAAAACTGCTCAAATATATGATTATGAAGATGGATCAGATTTAATTCCAACCATTGACCAGTATTCGCGTTACAAGAAAGAGGGGGATAAGTACTCTATCAAAAATGAGTTTGTAAACCATTGTTGGAAAATGTGGCATTCCTGTGTCATAACCTGGGATGGCATGGTGGTACCCTGTTGTTTCGACAAAGATGCGCACCACCGGTTGGGTGATATGAAAAAGCAAACGTTTAAAGAACTTTGGAACGGGAAGCTATACCAAGAGTTTCGACAGACCTTGATTCGTTCGAGATCAGAGATTGAAATGTGTAAGAACTGTACCGAAGGTACCAAAGTGTGGGCGTGAAACAATCGGTCAAATGAGTACAATTGGTCGATGTACAAAAATATATTTTCGCGTAAATTACTAATAAACAGGCCTTAACAAGTGAATTTAAAAACTCCGTGGAACATTTCTTGGGTATTTCATTTGAATACCTGAAATTTGGGACTGATTAAAAATTATACAATGGGTAAAGTAATTGCAATTGCCAATCAAAAGGGTGGAGTAGGTAAGACCACAACAGCTATTAACCTAGCTGCCAGCCTAGCCGCTCTTGAATTCAGAACTCTTATCGTCGATGCGGATCCTCAGGCAAATTCTACGTCTGGTCTCGGGTTTAACCCAAAGGAAATCGAGTACAGTATCTACGAATGTATGGTAGAAGGTATTCAGGCTCGTGACATTATTATTCAGACTGACTTTCCGAATCTAGATCTGTTACCATCTCACATTGACCTCGTCGGGGCCGAGATTGAGATGATCAATATCAAAAACCGGGAGGATAGAATGAAGGATGTTATGCATCTGATCCGTGAAGACTACGACTTCGTGATCATCGACTGTTCACCTTCCCTTGGTCTTATTACCATCAATAGCCTTACCGCTGCTGACTCAGTAATTATTCCGGTGCAATGTGAGTATTTCGCACTGGAAGGTTTGGGTAAATTACTAAATACTGTTACGATAATTCAATCCCGGCTGAATACAAATCTCGCCATTGAAGGGATTTTATTGACAATGTATGATCTTAGGTTACGTCTTTCCAATCAGGTAGTCAACGAGGTAACCACACATTTTCAGACCTTGGTATTTGACACGATCATTCCTCGTAATGTTCGTTTGAGCGAATCACCAAGTTACGGAGTTCCTGTATTAGCTCAGGATGCCGAAAGTAAAGGCGCCATCAGCTACCTTAATCTTGCCCGCGAAATTCTAGCGAAAAATGGTTATCTTTCACAAGATCACCACCAGAAATGAACTGATAATTAGGGGCGTAGGGATATTTAGTTAACTAATAGTGCAGAATGGAAAATACCAATAAAAGAAAAAATATGGTGGGTTTGGGTAGAGGACTTAGTGCCTTGTTGCAGGATTCTGATTCTGTAAACAGCAACAAGCAACTTCACACTTCTCCTTACGAAACCATAAGCTCGATGAATGAGATTGATGTCAATTTCATTGAGGCTAATCCTTATCAACCCAGAACACGATTTGATAAAGAGACCTTGGATGAATTGGCTGATTCTATTCGGGTTCAGGGTATCATCCAGCCCATTACAGTACGGCAAATAAGTAAAGATAAATATCAGCTGATTGCGGGAGAACGCAGATTACAAGCGTCGAAGTTAATTGGTATGACGCGCATACCCGCCTACATCCGAACGGCTGACGATCAACAAATGCTTGAAATGGCGCTGATTGAGAACATTCAGCGAGAAAACTTAAACGCCATAGAAATTGCCCTAAGTTACCAGCGGCTTATTCACGAGTGTAGTTTGAAGCAAGAAGAACTTGGAGATCGAGTTGGTAAAAACCGCACAACGGTCAACAATTATATTCGCTTGCTAAAACTTCCCCCAGCTATTCAGGCGGCTCTTCGCGACAACCAGATTAGTATGGGACACGCTCGGGCTCTAATCACCATTGAAGATTATGATAGCCAAAGTAAAATTTTTAAAAAGATTATTGAAGAGGGTTGGTCGGTAAGGAAAGTGGAGGAAGAAGTACGGAAGCTTTCTATTGTGACCAACACCAACGAAAATAGTCGACAAGTTCAGACAATCAAAAAAGAAATCAGATCGTTACAATTTAAGTTGTCATCACTATTTGGTTCAAAAGTATCCATCAAAAGTGACGATAACCATAAAGGTGAAATAAAAATCCTCTTTACTTCGCAAGAAGAACTCGATCGGATACTGGCAACAATTAATCTTGAAAATAAAGCTTGAAAAATGGGTTCTGGATAGTGTTGTTAGGGTTTTCAATTGGTGTGAATGGCCAAAATATTGACACTGATAGCATCCGTAAAGTTAATAATAAAGTTGTAGTTGATTCCTTGGCGATCACCAAGGGTATAGGAAAGAAGCTTACTACGAAGCAGGAAAGACCTAAGTTAGTACCCCGTAAATCAACTATCTATTCATTAGTACTTCCTAGTGTCGGTCAGATTTATAATCGGGATTATTGGAAATTACCCATCGTTTATGGTGCTTTGGGAGCAGCAGTCTATACCGTTCGCTGGAATTCACTGCGCTACAATGATTTTCTCGGACCTTACCTTTCCTCGGTTGATCCTGTGACCGGAATACCCACTAATGAAAAAGATTTTGAAGTGTATATTCGTGGGGACGATATAATTCGAACCTTGACACTTGATCAGGTGAAGAGAGGGAAAACATTTTACAGGAGATACCGAGAGTACGGGTACGTAATCTTTGCGGCGGTCTATGCACTCACGGCCATTGAAGCAAATGTATCGGCCCACCTAAAAACATTTGATATGTCAGAAGACTTAACTCTCAAAGTGGAGCCTTCCCTAAATACAACACCATTTTTAGGGGCTTCTGCGGGGGTAAAACTCGTTTTTACTTTTAAATAATGGCATTAGTTGTCAACCTATAATTGAATTTTTTATATGAATATCCTTCTGGTAGGATACGGTAAAATGGGAAAGTCAATCGAGCAGATTGCGTTAGAAAGAGGACACACCATTTCCGGAAAAATTGATGTAAGCAACCGACAAGAGCTGGAATATATGGCTCCTGATACAGTAGACGTAGCCATTGAATTTAGCTCTCCTGAATCCGCCTACGTTAACATCAAGTCCTGTCTGGAAAAAGGTTGGCCGGTAGTGAGTGGCACGACGGGTTGGCTTGACCACAAAATAGAAATAGAGGCTCTTACCCAAGAAAAAGGAGGAGCATTTTTTTATGCATCTAATTACAGCATTGGTGTTAATTTATTCCTTCGCGTAAACCGAACTTTGGCCCGACTTATGAACGATCAACCCTATGAAGTTTCCATGAAGGAAATTCACCATATTCACAAGCTCGATGCACCGAGTGGTACTGCCATCACGATTGCTGAGGGAATTATGGAAGAAAACTCTTCTGTAACGGGTTGGTCTTTACTACCTGAGACAAAGGTACTGAAAGTGCCAATTCTATCAGAAAGAACTGGTGAAGTGCCTGGTAAACACGTGGTAACCTACAAATCAGAGGTAGATACCATTGAAATATTCCACGAAGCGCACAGTCGAAAAGGGTTTGCTTTGGGTGCCGTAGTATCAGCCGAGTGGATTGCCGGACGAAAAGGTGTTTTTGGAATGGATGACCTGCTTGACCACTTAAATTAGTACATATCGTTATATTTACCCCTCAAACTGACTTAAATTAACAACCTGATCCTACATGGCCTTAGAAAAAGAAGTGCATACTCCTCCAAACTCGACTCCCCACAAGAAGAAGTCGGCCTTTCGGGAATGGCTAGATTCCATTGTTTTTGCTGTGGTTGCAGCCACCTTGATTCGTTGGATGTTTATGGAAGCCTTTACCATCCCAACCCCCTCCATGGAAAATAGTCTTTTGGTTGGCGATTTTCTCTTCGTTAGCAAAATGCACTATGGAACCCGTACCCCAAAAACTCCCTTGCAGGTACCATTGACCCACCAAACGATCTGGGGTACCAGCATTCCTTCCTATTTAGATTGGATTCAATTACCTCAATATCGCCTGCCAGGTTTTTCTGATGTGAAGCAGGGTGATGTGGTAGTATTTAACTTTCCCTCCGAATACCAATACCCAGTCGATCTCAAAACCAACTACATAAAAAGGTGTATTGGGACTCCGGGTGATGTTTTGGAGGTGCGTGATTTACAGGTGTATATAAATGGTACTGCCATGGAAAATCCACCTCGCCTGGAAAACGAATATTTTGTTTCAACCACCACGGCGGTGAACGAGGATAAAATTTTTAAGGAAAATGGAATTTCGGAGTTTAGTTCTTACACCGAATCTTTCGGCGATACCATCCCGGAAAATGATGAATCGGGCTATTTGGTATACACTACTACCGCCATTGCGGCCCAGCTTAAAGAATATGATTTTGTTCGTGATATCCGGTTAGTAAAAGCTCCTAAGGATATAAGTGAGCCGTCTTTGTACCCAAAGTATTCATTATTTAAATGGAATCGTGATAACTATGGCCCAATTACTATTCCAAAAGAAGGGGTTACCGTTGAGTTGACACCCGGAAACATTGCTTTTTACGGAGACGCAATCAAGTACTACGAGGGTAATGAAAATGTAGAGGTAAAAGAAACGTCTATTACGGTGGATGGGAAGGCTATTGGTGGTTACACTTTCAAGCAGGATTATTATTTCATGATGGGGGATAACCGCCATAATTCACTTGATTCAAGGTACTGGGGTTTTGTGCCGATGGACCATATCGTTGGTAAGGCGGTTTTTGTTTGGATGTCGATCGACCCTAACCCAACAAGTTTTGCCAACAAAATACGGTGGAGCCGATTGTTTCGATTGATTGAATAAGGTTTCAGGAAGTAGCCGTACCATTGTCCCATTCCGATTGAGGTAGTAGTGACGTGTTTGTTTCCGGCCCGGATCAACTTACACGTCATTATAGTGTAAGGCTCTATTGGGATTATTTGGCGGGTAGGAAGAGAACTTTCACTAGGTAAAAAAAGTAAAAAGAACAATTAAACTCGTTATCCATGTTTAAAGGCTTACTTCATTGATGGATCAAACCAATTCTGATGAAAAGATTGCCATATTGGCTTTGGTACGAACACCCGGTGTTGGGTCTGTGACTATAAAGCAGTTAATAAGTTACTGTGGTGGGGCGAAAAATATTTTTTCAGCTGATTACAAGCGCTTGATAAAAGTGCCGGGGGTAGGAGATAAGGTGGCAAGAAGCCTTTTGAAGAAAGAAAATTGGACTGAGGCTGAAAAAGAATGGGAGCGATGCTTGAAGGAAGGGGTAGCCCTTACTTTTTATACTGATTCCAACTATCCGAAACGATTGAAGTGTTTGTATGATTCACCAGTATTGCTCTATTCAAAAGGGGAGGTCAATTATAATACCCAACGTACTATTGGAATTGTTGGAACCAGAAAAATCACCGACTACGGCAAATCTGTGACGGAAGCTCTTATTCGGGAGATAGCCCCCTATGAACCCTTGGTAGTGAGTGGATTGGCTTATGGTGTCGATATCACCGCACACCGGGCCTGTTTGAAAAATAACCTGCATACGGTAGGTGTGATGGCAAGTGGGCTGGACGTTATTTATCCTGCTGTGCACGCTAAAACTTCGATGGAAATGCAGAGTAATGGAGGTATTGTGACGGAGGCCCCAATGGGTACCAAGCCCGATTTTATGCGATTTCCTGCCAGAAATAGAATCATTGCTGGCCTTAGTGATATTACAATTGTGATAGAATCGGCTAGTAGGGGAGGTAGTTTGATTACAGCTGAATATGCACAAAACTACCACCGACAAGTATATGCCGTACCCGGAAATATTGGCAATCCTTTATCCGAAGGCTGTAATCAGTTGATCCGGGTCAATAAAGCCGCTCTCTTTACGAGCGTGGATGACTTGGTACAGGATTTACAATGGAAACTAAATGATCAAGTTATGAGTACTCAGGAAAAATTTGCTGTGCCGGCAGGCGAGTTGATTTTTGATGGGTTTACACAGGATGAAGGGCAGGTATTGTCCCTGCTTAAAAAAAATGGTGACATGCAAGTCGATGATTTAAGCTGGCAAAGTGGTCTCCACCTGGGTAAAATCGCCACTTTATTGTTAAATCTGGAATTTCAGGGAATGGTCCGGTCCTTACCGGGTAAGAAGTACTCCCTAATCTGATTATATGATTGACTTCACAAAGACGACACTTGAACTACTACAACTAGGGGAGGGGCTAACCATTGAATTCAAGAGAACGGTTGATAGCCCCTATAAGATCGCAAAAACTTTAACATCCTTTGCAAACACATCGGGTGGCATCCTGTTGATTGGAATAACGGATAATAGAGAAACTATTGGAATTGTCTCTGAGCTTAGAGAATTATCAAAACTAGAACGGGCCAGTAGTTTATTAGTTGAGCCGGAGCTATTAATTCGATGCAGAATTGTGCCCTTTGGGCAAAAAAAAGTGTTACGGGTGGAGGTGGATGAGAGCGAGCAAAAACCACATTTTGCAATAAATGAGAAGGGCCAAAAAATTATTTATGTCAGAACGAAAGATAAATCAGTACCCACAAATCGGTTAATGCTTCGGGGTGAGGGAGACCCGATCACGGATAAACTACTTTCTTCCCGTCCGGTGAAGAAAATTATTCAGTATTTAAAGCAGAACGACGGTATCACTGAAAAGGAGCTTTCTCAACTAGTTAATGTTTCAGACAAACGAGCGTCAAAAATGCTGATTGATCTGGAAAATAAGAATATTTTGCTGGCAAGAGGGGGCGGTAAAACAGCACAGTACAGTCTTAAACTTGTTCAATAAAAAAGCGGGTGAGAATGAATTCCACCCGCTAGTCAATATTGTATCGCAAATTTTTATTGTATTGACACCAATTCTAATTCGAACGTTAGATCTTGTCCGGCAAGGGGGTGATTTGCATCTAAAATCACGTGGCTTTCAGCTATCTCTTTAATAACTACGGGTATTACTTGCCCATTACCTTCCTGGTGCATGTTTAATGTTACGCCTGTTTCCAATGGAATGTCAGTAGGAATTTGGCTGCGATCAAAGTTGATCAAAAGCTCCTCATTGACGGGGCCATAGGCATCATTGCAAGGAATATTAATGGTCTTCTTGTCGCCAATCTGCATTCCGGTTACACCATCGTCAAAACCTTTAATCACCTGTCCGCTTCCTAATTGGAAAGCAAGTGGCTCACGGCCATTTGATGAATCAAATAACTGTCCGTCTGGTAGGGTGCCGGTGTAATGAACGTGTACGTTATCTCCTGATTGAGCTAGTTTCATAATATTTCCTGTTTTGATGGAATTAGTAAAGTACTTAAACAACAAATGAGCTTTAAATCGTTCATTTATTTAGTACGCACGTGCAAACACTACCCGGCGACTCGAAGGTTTTCCCGAGTACATACAAACTCCATTCTCCTCTGGTGCATCCAACGGAACACAACGAATCGTTGCTTTTGTTTCTTCTTTTATTTTCTCTTCTGTCTCGGATGTACCATCCCAGTGGGCATAAATAAAGCCACCTTTTGCTTCAAGGACTTGTTTAAACTCTTCGTACGTTTCTACCGAGTGCGTATTTGCTTCTTTAAAGGCCAACGCTTTATTGTAGATTGACTGTTGAATATCTTTCAGCAAGTTTTCAATGTAGTTTGCAATGCCCTCAAATGAAATAGTTTCTTTGACTTTTGTATCACGGCGTGCTACCTCCACGGTGCCATTTTCTAAATCACGCATACCCATCGCTAGACGAATAGGAACACCGCGAAGTTCATAGTCAGCGAATTTGTATCCAGGTTTGTAAGCGTCATTATTATCAAACTTAACGCTAATACCCCGCTTTTTAAGATCTTTGGTAAGCCCGGTAACTTTTTCAGAAATGGCAGCTAATTGGTTTTCATCCCTGTAGATTGGTATAATTACTACTTGAATGGGAGCTAATTTAGGAGGTAGTACCAGACCGCTATCATCCGAATGGGCCATGATTAGGGCACCCATTAACCGGGTACTCGACCCCCAGGAAGTACCCCAAACGTATTCTAGATTACCCTCTTTATCCTGAAACTTTACATCAAAAGCTTTGGCAAAGTTTTGGCCCAAGAAGTGAGAAGTACCTGCTTGTAATGCTTTGGTATCTTGCATTAGTGCCTCAATACAGTAGGTTTCAACGGCGCCGGCAAAACGTTCATTTGGTGTCTTGATGCCACGTAATACTGGCATTGCCATCCACTCTTCCGCAAAAGTGGCGTACACATTAAGCATTTGTTCGGTTTCTGCGATAGCTTCGGCAGAGGTAGCGTGGGCTGTATGGCCCTCCTGCCATAAAAACTCAGAAGTACGCAGGAATATTCGGGTGCGCATTTCCCAACGCACTACGTTAGCCCATTGATTAATCAGCAGGGGAAGGTCCCTGTAAGACTGAATCCAGTTTTTATAGGTACTCCAAATGACGGTTTCTGAAGTTGGGCGGATGATCAACTCTTCCTCGAGCTTGGCACTTGGATCTACAATTAGGCCACCGCCGTTGGGATCATTTTTGAGTCTATAGTGAGTTACAACTGCGCACTCCTTTGCAAACCCTTCCACGTGGTCAGCCTCCTTGCTAAGGAATGATTTTGGAATGAATAGAGGGAAGTAGGCATTGCTGTGCCCGGTCTCTTTGAACATATCGTCGAGGGCCCTCTGCATTTTTTCCCAGATAGAAAAGCCGTAAGGCTTAATCACCATACAGCCACGAACGGCTGAATTTTCGGCCAAATCGGCCCTCTTTACCAGTTCGTTGTACCATTCGGAGTAGTTTTCACTACGAGTGGGTAATCCTTTACTCATGATATTTTGGGTTGAAACGTAAGGTATGACTAAGTGTCAGGTTATAGCCTGTAATTAGGGTTGCAAATATAGTTTTTTATGCTATATTTGTAATGATCTAAGTCGTTTTGTCGTTTTAAGATCAAACGGCACGAACTTAGTGCCAATTAATATATATTTCAACAAAACTAATTAATCTATACCGTGACTACCATGAAAAGAATAACTTATCTTTCAGTGGTTGCTCTATTTGGTATGTGGGGATGTTCTTCCAATCAGTTTGCATCAAGGACAGGTTCAGGCTACGATGACTTGTACGGTTCATCATCTGATGTACAGATTGCAGCAAATACCACTACTCAAAGAGATAGCCGCTATGCAAATCCTGAATACCAGGGTACAAGCCAAGGAATAGCCCCGAACGAGGCTGATTACTATGACGAATCTTACGTAACATCCCGCAACGCCCGACGAACTGTTTCGGACTCTCCCGGATATAACTCTGGCTTTAATGATGGATATTTTGCCGGACAACCTCAGTCCAATAATTCAATATTCATGAATCCAATGGGATATGGTTCTTATTGGCCCATGATGGGATCCCCTTTCAACGCAGGATTTCAACTAGGAATGGCTCGTTCATTACAGTTTGGCATGAATCCATTTATGAATCCGTACCGATTCAATTCCTTTGGCTATAACCCTTGGGGGGGATACTCTGGAATGGGTGGTTTTGGGTATGATCCATTTTGGGGTTCTAGTATGGCCTATGGAGGTTTTAACAGCCCATTTGGGTTCAATAGTCCATTTGGTTTTAACGGCTTCAACAACGGTTTTGGAAATCCTTACGGGCTAGGCGGTTTCAATAGCTTTAACCCCTACTACGGTGGTTTTGGTAATCGTGTGTTGGTGGTTAATAATTTCAATGATAGAAATACCGTAAATCGCGGGTATGGTCCCCGGACTTCGGGTCAGGTTCGAAGCAACGATACCTACAACCGTGATTTCAATAACACTGTACGGACGTCAAGGTCAAATGGTGGACGTGAGGCTACCTCATCACCCAGCACTACCCGATCAGCTACCACTGATACTTACTACGCTCGGCCGAGATCCAATAGCAGTGGTACTTACTACAACGCTACTGGTAGTTCTGGTCGTACAAGCTCACCAAGTGTAGGTACTTACACAAACCGCTCATCGAGTTCCGGAACAAGTTATAACTATTCCAGTCCGCGGAGTTCTAGTAGTGCTTACAGTACGGGTAATGCTCGTTCATCAAATTCAGTTGAAAGCAGAACCTACAACAACACTAGCCGTGAAAACTACAACACCCAATCAAACAGAACGTTTGAAAGCGGTGCTCGTACATCATCTCCGACTTATAATAATTCGAGCCGAGGCAGCGTAAGTGCTCCTGCACCCAGTAGCAGTTCCTCCGGAAGTAGCGCACCTCGCTCACGCGGTCCACGCTGATCCTGAATTAAATACTAGTCACCAACAAATAAAAAGACCCTGCAAAAAATCATATTTGCAGGGTCTTTCGTTAAATAAGTAGCTTTGTGAATTCTAATACAATCTATCGACCATGAATATTTTGAAAGCCTTAAAGATAGTACTATTTGTGCTGGCGAGTACCACCCTCTCGCTTGGACAATACGTGGGATATGCATTTCGCTTCTCCGAAATCACTCAGACAGGTACCGCTCGTTTCCAAGGTGTGGGAGGAAACCACGCGGGATTGGGAGGCGATGCAAGTGCCGTTAGTGGCAACCCTGCGGGCCTGGGTTTTTATAACCGCTCGGAGCTGAGTATTAGCCCATCTTTCAACTCCATCAATACTAGCAGCACCTACATCAACCGGATAACGACTGATAGTAAAATCAACCCAAATGTGGCCCAAGCTTCGCTGATTATTGCTGGTAGTCCGCAAAGTATCAATAGCAAGTGGAAGCGAACTTCCATTGGAATATCCTACACACGACAGCAATCCTTTCAAAACGTATTTAATTATTCTGGACGCAACAACCGTAGTGCCTACGCAGATGCAGCCATTGAAAAGGCCAATAACCGTAATATATCCTCTGAGGAGCTTGATAAGGATTATGATACTAAAACTCAAACTGCCAATTCGTTAGATGGTGCCTACTACCAGCTTTACATGATCAACCCAAGTACTGCGTTGGGCCCACCTTACGTGCGCTACGACCGCGAAATCCCAACGGATCAGTCTGGTACTTTTGAATCAACCGGCGCACATACAGATTGGTCATTTGCGTATGCGGGCAACTACGACGATAAGCTTTACGTAGGTGCATCCGTCAGTTTTAACCGTATCCGTTATAATTACACTAATAGCCTGAACGATACTTTCGTAAATGGAACCGTTTTTAGAGGATCCAACCATACCGAAGACTTGCAAGTATCTGGCAATGGCGTTAAGGTTTCGCTGGGGATCATTTATAAGGCTAGCCCACAAATTCAATTTGGTGCTTCGGTCACGTCTCCTACTTTCTCAACCATGAAGGAAACCTTCAACGAGATCGTAAGCGCTGACATAATTGGCATACCTACTCAGGATCCAAACGGAAACCCAACTACGTTTGTACCAGATGTTACCCAAATAGGACTGGTACCTTACGATTTTGAGTATTCCATTACGGGGCCATTTCGGGCGTCGGGCGGTATTACTTATTTTGTTGGGAAGGGTGGTTTTATTACGGGTACCTTAGAATACGTTGGGTACCCGGGCATGAGAGTAAGTACAACGAATCTGAGTGCCATTGATAACTCTGATTTCAGAAACAACAACAAGCGTGAGGTCCAAAATACTTACAATAGTGCTGTGAATGTAAGACTTGGCGGCGAATACCGGCTTGGTGTTTTTAGAGCTAGGGCTGGTGTAGCTTATCTCAGTGATTATCGGGTAAAGTTCGATAACATCAACCGCAGTAAAGTTCTACTTTCAGGTGGTGTTGGGTTTCGTTCGGAGCGTTTTTTTGTAGATGTTACCGGTATCTACAACACCTACAAGTCGGCTTTTACCCCATATAATTTAAACAATTCCCGCGACTACGCATCGGTAGATATTACCAACCGTTCTGTGAATGTCTTATTTAGCTTAGGTACTTTTTTTTGAAAGTCTGAGTAAATCACTTACCTAAAAGCGAGAAGCCGCCAATAATTGGTGGCTTCTCGCTTTTAATACCCTAGGAGTGTGTCGGACTTAACACATTTGACTGCTGAGAATTCAATATTAACAACCAAGTACACATTCACCCTTCAACTATCGAAATGTAGAAGAGTCAAAAGTCGCTTTTATTTGATTTTCGCACACTTGTCCACATTCTTTTATTTAAGTCCGACAGGCTCTTAGACAACCTAAATAATCGGTTTAACCAAATCTACTAGTTGTCGTACGGTTGTGTCTTCTGTAATTATATAATCTGCGCGGGAGTAATATGGGAAACGAATTTTATGTTTGCTTTCTAGCTCTTGTTCGAGACCTTCAATGCCAGACAGCAAAGGTCTATCATCCTTATTGTGCCTACTAATTCGTTCAGCAAGCTCAGAAGCCGGGATGTTCAAAAAAATACTAAGTCCATTCCCTTTTATGAAATCCATGTTATCAAAGAAACAGGGTGCTCCACCTCCCGTAGCGATCACGAGCCAATGTTCAGGTTTTATTCCTTTCAGCAACCGGCTTTCAACCTCCCTAAAATAACCTTCTCCATTTTCACCGAACAGTTGATTGATGCTTTTTTTCTCCTCCTTGATTATCATTTTATCCAGGTCGATAAAGCGGTAATTCAAGGCTCTGGCCAATTTCTTTCCTAGGGTGGATTTTCCCGAAGAAGGCATTCCTACCAGAAATATATTTTTCATACTCAGCGCGCTACTTATTGCTTTCTTTCCAGAACAGTTTGGGCGGAAGGAGTATCGTTATAATGCCATTTTCCTTTAACAATACCGTTCTTTAATAGCAAAATGCCTGGATTTGAGCGAGATATTGTTTTTAATACCGTGGCATCTGCGTAGTAGTAAGGGATATCAAGTTGCTGTGCTTTTTTGAAATCGTCGATTTCACTACTACTGGCGGAAGTGAGTATAATTGCTTCCAACCCCTTTCCTTTTACGCTCTTTACCAGTTGCCGTATTTCAAGAAAGGCCGCTTTGTTAATGTCTTCAAGATTTTTAATGATAATAATGAGTTTATTTCCTTGAAGTGTGAATTCGGTAAAGTCTCCTTCATCATTCCAGGCTCTGTAATCAGTGATTTTTGGTTTAGCCTCCTCGTTTAGAATGACCATTTCCTTGAAAACCAAGGTGGTATCGCTTGGGAATTTCTCGAATTCGAAAGTATCCCCGTCCTTTTCAAATATGTATTGGTACCGTATTTCTTCTGAGGGTTTCATTTGATTAGGGATACTTGCACCGATTTTATAAGGAAGAAGATCCAAAATGGGTAGATGCCGAATGGCATAAAAGGCTATTCCCAGAGAAGCGACAGTTACCAATATAACTACACCCCCGGTAGGTAGTGATTTAAACTCATTTCGTTTGTACAGAATTAAAAGTATCAGTACCAGAAGGAAGATATCCTTACTAAAAGATGTCCACGGTTTGAGCTTGATGGCATCTCCAAAGCAACCACAATCGGTAACCTTATTAAAGTAGGCTGAATAAAAGGTGAGGAAAGTGAAAAATATAACGAGGAGCAAGAGCAGCCACGAGGTTGTTTTGGGTTTATACCCAACCAACAGGGCCACGCCTAGTACCACTTCTGCCGCACACAAAATGACCGACAAATAGAGAGCTGTGGGCATGAGTAGCATGAAAAAATCATGAAGGGCTGGAAGGTCAGTCGCGAATACTTCAAAATATTCTTCCAGTTTAATTTGGGTACCCACCGGATCGTTTAATTTGATCAGACCGGAGAAAATAAAAATGACACCAACGATAACTTTCGCTATTTGGGAAATTAGTTTCATGAAATAAAAAGTTGTGGTAGTTAGTATTGGTTAATTGGTAAGTAATCCGTTGGATTTGATGAGACAAAAAACGGCATAATTAATCATATCTTGGTAGCCTGATTTGACCCCTTCTGAGGCAATCGTTACACCCGAATTGTCCTCAATTTGTTTGATTCGTAATAATTTCATTAGAATAATATCTGTCATTGAACTAACTCTCATCTCCCTCCAAGCTTCACCGTAGTCGTGATTCTTATTGAAAAGAAGTTCAGCCACTTCGGTTACTTGCTCATCATATATCTGGGTAAGTGGGGTCAGGCCTGGTTCCTGGTCACTCCCTTGGGAGGTAATTTGAATCAGTGCCATGACGCAATAATTAATGATCCCGACAAATTCATCGTTGATTCCATCATTAACTTTTTGATTACCTTTAGCCTGAATTGTACGAATGCGTTGGGCTTTGATGTAAATTTGATCCGTAATAGAAGGTAAACGTAGGATTCGCCAGGAAGTGCCATAATCTTTATTCTTTTTCTCAAACAAATCGCGGCACTGTTGGATAATTTCCTGGTATTCAACTTCGGTAAGTTTCACTGGTTGATATTATTTTTTTCTTTGTGAAGAATGATGAAAGTACCGCAAGATAGTAAAAAAATGCTCAATTTAGGAGGCCAACTACTCGATCTCAATACGCCCATTATCATGGGTGTATTGAATATCACGCCCGACTCCTTTTATGCAAGAAGCCGGTTTGATGCACATAATGAGGAAGTTCTTGGATCAGCTGGTCAGATGATTCAGGATGGTGTTAAAATCCTGGACATTGGTGGTTACTCCACCCGACCAGGTGCTGCTGATGTAAGCGAGGAAGAGGAGATTAATAGGGTAGTACCGGTTATTGAGAGCCTTTCAAAGAAATATCCAGGCGTTGCAATATCCATTGATACGTTTCGATCACGGGTAGCAAAGGCGGCCGTTGAGGCCGGAGCATGTATGGTTAACGACGTTTCGGGTGGTAACCTAGACGAGCGGATGTTTGAAACAGTAGCCGGGTGTGGAGTGCCCTATGTACTCATGCACATGCGAGGTACGCCCCAAACCATGAAGGGGCTTACGAGTTATTCGCACCTTGTTACTGATATTTGTCAAGAGTTAAGCCAAAAACTCTCTATTCTCAGAGGCTTGGGGATAGCTGATGTGCTGATCGACCCCGGATTTGGCTTTGCGAAAACGATTGATCAAAATTTTGAACTACTTAATTCCTTGCCTTACTTTTGCGAATTAAATGCTCCATTACTCATTGGGGTATCGCGGAAATCGATGGTATGGAAAAGTCTTGGATGCACCGCCGATGAGTCCCTGAATGGGACTACGGCTCTAAATATCACTGCGCTTATGAAGGGGGCCAATGTACTGCGGGTACATGACGTGAAGGAAGCAAGGGAAACCATAAAACTATGGCAGCTCACGGTGGGTGAGCGGCAAAAGTCAAACTTGAATTGAAGCTGAAAAATAATTCTTTATGCGAATAGGATTCCTGATAATACATTGGACTGACTTCCTAGATATAATTCTGGTTGCTGCCTTACTCTACCAAGTTTATTACCTCGTACGGGGTAGTATTGCCAGTAGGGTGTTCCTGGGATACCTGTTCGTGTACGTCTTCTATTTAATTGTGAAAGGCTTAAAGTTAGAGTTATTGACCATGATACTGCAATACTTTATGGGGGTTGGAGCAGTCGCGTTGATCGTGATTTTTCAGCAAGAAATTCGCCGGTTTCTGTTAATTATTGGAAAATCAACAGCGTTTACAAACAGTCGTTTTTTTAATGCTTTCGTTGGTTCAACTGATTTGGGACCCAAAGGCAAAGATCTCAGTGTGATTGTGGATGCTTGTCGCTCCATTGCCTCTGATTTTAACGGCTCCCTCATGGTAATCAAAAAAGAGGACGATCTGGAAAAGTACGTGGAAACGGGCGAGCGCTTGGATGCGGTGATATCGAAGCCTCTGTTAATTTCATTATTTAATCAATACAGCGCCTTACACGATGGTGCAGTAATTATTGCCGACGGACGAATTAGTGCCTCACGTTGTATACTCCCGGTTGCAGATGGTCGGGATATCCCATCATCGGTGGGTTTTAGGCACCGGGCCGCCTTGGGAATGAGCGAAGCGACCGACGCAGCCGTGATTGTGATATCTGAACAGACGGGACGTATTTCACTTTCTTTGGATGGTGAAATGTATAATAATATTCCGGCATCAGAACTTGAATTACGGTTGAAAGAATACCTCAATTAATCATCGAAAAGTTATTTGAGAACCGACAATTATTTGATTTGAACACGTAAATACTCAAAATTGTGTAAATTTAGCAGGGAACATTTGCCATTTTAGGTTTATATGGCTACTTTTGCACACCTTTTCAGGAAAAGAAAACATCAAAAGAAGAAATGGCAAATCATAAATCAGCATTAAAAAGAATTCGTGCTAACGAGACAAAGCGTTTGAGAAATCGCTACCAGCACAAAACTACGCGTTCATTTGTTAAGAAGCTGCGTTCAATTACGGACCATGCAGTGGCCGTTGAAGTATACAAGACTGTATCTTCCATGTTGGATCGTTTAGCCAAGAAAAACGTTATTCACAAAAATAAAGCAGCTAATCAGAAGTCCAAGCTTGCTAAGTTTGTAACGACGCTAGCCTAACACGTAGGTTTAACGCAAAGAAATTAAGGCCTTGATAGCATTCGCTATCGAGGCCTTTTCTATTTTTACGACTTATCTAAACCAATCCTTACACTTAATGAACAAAATTTATTACGCTTCAATCTTGCTACTGTTTGTAGTACAGTCATGGGCACAAACTACAAAAAGACCATTGAATCATGGCGATTATGATTCATGGAAGAGCATCCAAAAGGCTAACCTATCAGGAAATGGTCAGTGGGTGGCTTACGAAATTAATCCTCAGGAAGGGGATGGGGAAATAGTCGTTGAATCGCCTTCGCGCATTCGTGAAGTGGTTATAGCAAGGGGGTACGACGGACAATTTTCGGCTGATGGTGCTTACTTCGTGGCCAAAATTAAACCTCAGCTCGAAAAAGTTAGACAAGCCAAAAAAGCCAAAGTAAAGCCAGACAAAATGCCGAAGGATAGCCTTGTGGTGCTAAGATTGGCGGACGGACAAAAAAGACTATACCCAAACGTGTTATCCTATGCCCTTGCGGTTGACGCTGGTAACTGGCTAGCTTTTCTAACCCAAAAGGCTGAAATGCCAAAAGATACAGCAAAGAAAGCTACTCGCACTAAGAAAACAGAAACCCCCAAAGGTGACATACTTACCCTTCTGAATATGGCGGGTAGAGATTCTGTTTCCTATGAGGGGGTGAGTGAATATGCCATTTCTGATCAAGGGAATAGAGTTATTTACACCAATGAGTTTCTGAAAGATACTACGCTCCTTAGGGGAGTCTATACTTTTGATATCCCTGCACAGAAGATAGGTTTATTGGATAGCAGTTCTACCGTAAAGGTATATACCAATGTTACGGTGGATAAGAAAGGGAATAGCGCTGCCTGGATGAGCTCGCTGGATAGTACTAAGGCTGAGGTAAAGCGGTTTTCTCTCCTCATGCGATCTTTTGGTAAAGGAGTAAATACTCTGGTGGTTGATTCGAAAAGTAAGGAGTTTGCGGATGCCTGGTCTCCATCCAGCTACCGGAAACCTCGTTTTTCGGACGATGGAAGCCGACTGTATTTTGGAGTTGCTCCAATAGCGCTACCATCCTTAAAAGACACTACGCTGCTGGATTCGGAATTATCAAGAGTAGATGTTTGGAACTGGCAGGATAAACGTCTGCAACCGATGCAGTCTGCTCAGAAGAAAAGAGACGTGGAGAATACCTACTGGGCACTTTTTGATGTAAATAGTAAAAAAATAGTGCCGTTGGCCAATGAGAAAGTTGCCGATGTTGATCTGAATTTTAAAGCCAATACGTTGTTTGTACTAGGTACTTCCAATGAAGACTATCAATTAATAGGTTCCTGGGACCCAGGCCACTCTGATTACTATTTAGTCAATACCCAAACCGGCACAAAAACCTTGATAGGCAAGGATATTATGGGCCGGGCGGGACTTTCGCCCGCTGGCAAATATGCTCACTGGTTTGACGAAAGGGATTCGCTTTGGAGGGTGTATAACCCAGCTACTTCCAGTCTGATTGATTTGACAGGGAATATTCCAGTAGCATTCTACGATGAAGAACACGATACCCCCGATAATCCTGGCGCGTACGGTTTAGCCGGTTGGACGCCAGATGATAAGTATATGTTGGTCTATGATCGCTATGACATTTGGCAGATTGATCCCACCCAACAAGAGAAACCTGTAAATATCACAAATGGCTACGGAAGAAAGGCAAAGGTGCAACTACGCTATATGGAGGTAGTTCAGGATGAACAGTTTGTGGACCTTTCGAAGACAAACCTTTTGTGGGGTCAGTGGGAAAGTGATAAGGAAACCGGAATTCTGCAATGGAAAAAAGGGTCAGAGCCGGAAGTAATTACAAAAGAGGCGTTTTATTATTCTGCCAATTCGGTAGCAAGGGCAAAGAACGCCGACGTGTATATTTTCCAAAAAGGAAACTACACCCATCCAAATGAATTATACATGGTGAATAATTGGAAGTTACCTAAGAAACTATCTAACCTTGTCTCTCAATTGGATGGCTTGAAATGGGGGAATGCGGAATTAGTGTCGTGGGTTTCTAACCAAGGTACTACCTTGGAGGGTCTATTATTTAAGCCAGAAGGCTTCGATCCTACTAAGAAATACCCCATGCTGGTGTATTATTACGAGCGTAACGCCACTACGCTCCATGCATTCAGAGCCCCAGCCCCCAGTCGGTCTACCATCAATATTCCCTTTTGTGTATCGAATGATTATCTGGTTTTTGTTCCGGATATCGTGTATTCGGGTGGTACTCCTGGTAAAAATGCCTATGACTGTATTGTTTCAGGGGTTTTAGATCTTACCAAGAAAGGATTTGTTGATCGGGAAAGAATAGGAATTCAGGGGCAGAGTTGGGGTGGATATCAGACAGCCTACCTTATTACCCAAACTAATTTGTTCCGGGCGGCGATGGCAGGTGCTATTGTAGCCAATATGACGAGCGCATACGGTGGTATTCGATGGGGAACTGGATTGAGTCGTATGTTTCAATATGAAAAAACGCAGAGTAGAGTAGGAGGAACCTTGTGGGAGAAACCTATGTACTATATTGAAAACTCACCGCTTTTTTACGCGGATCGGGTGGAGACTCCTTTGCTCATGATGCACAACGACGCGGATGGGTCAGTACCTTGGTACCAGGGTATCGAGTTCTTCACGGCATTGAGACGTCTAAATAAACCCGCGTGGATGTTGGTTTACAATGATGAAGATCACAACCTAACGCGCCGTCCTAATATGAAAGATCTGAGTACCAGGATGTACCAGTTCTTTGATTATTATTTGAAAGATACCCCAAGCCCCTCTTGGATGAGTACCGGAAGAACGTTTATTGAGAAAGAGAGATGGGATATGAAGTACAAATAACTTTGGCTTTTTGCTAATTTTTCCCTACATTGCGAATAAGAGTACAAACCTTGTGGTCGTTTTTTCGATCACAAGGTTTCTTTTGGATAAGTTTGCAACAAAAAAACTTAGTTTATTACAATTAATCACTAAAATCTTTTTCTCTAGGATGAAAAAACTAGTATTGTTTGCCGGTTTAGCGGCGTTTGGTGTTTTTCAGGCATCCGCCCAAACCCCTTCCGTTACATTTAATGCGAGAGGATTAGTCGCTATCTCCGATGCTGATATGGCTGCCTCTGCTTTGGTAGATGGCAAACTCCTTCGTGACAACACCATTAAAGACAAGCTCACGTCTATTAAATTTCCGTTGGTAAGAGGTGGTAGTTCCATTGGTGAAATTGTTGTACCAAACTCAACGCTTACCTACACGAAGAGCATAGCCGTGCCCAAAACTGGTGGCTTGGCCTACGTACTCGATACTCGTTCGGCCCCCGCTGAATCAGTAACCGAATACGCAGACGCACTGAAAGAATTTCCAGATGGTCAACGGCTGTATGTTGTTGATATCGTAAATCTTGCAAACCCCAAGGTAAAATTTCAATTCCCGGTTGGTAAAAACCCAACTTCGATTGATGTTTACAAAAATGAATTAATGATTTCTACCAGCGTGGTTGGTAAGGAACTTGTATTTTATGAAGTAGATGACTCAGGTAAGCCAACGCGTGCGCTCTACCTTCCCTCGGAGCTTGACAGCACAAATCGTATTATTGATTTGACTTGGCACCCAACCGGCAATTTCCTTGCTGTGACCTTGGAATCAACGGGTGAGGTAGCGCTCTATAAAATTATCCGTGATGCTGGAAAATTGAAGAATATAGAAATGGTTGGAAAACCATTCAAAGTAGGAACTACACCTGCTTCGGGTAAATTCTCCGATGATGGGAAGTTTTACTATGTAATAGATACTAAAGGTGCTGTGGGTAAAGCCACCGCTAACGGAGAACTCCACGTTGTAGAATTCTCCATGGATGCCTCGGCAGAGCACAAAGTAAGTAGTTCTGTCCCTGTTGGATTGAATCCTGGTGCATTTGCCATTAGCCCCGATGGAAGCATGATAGTAGCTGTGAATGCTGGTAATAGTGCCAATCCTTGGGATAAAGAAGGAGCTGGTTCAAGCAGTTCTTTGTCCTTATTTAAGATAGCCAATGGAGCACTTACCAAAGTTATGGAGTATCCTTTTCAAGGAATATTCCCACAAAGCGTAGCGTTTGATAAGGATGGCTCCAATTTGGCGGTAGCCGTTTATGAGTACGTCGACTACGGTCGCCGCACCGGTGGTGTTGAGTTTTGGAGTGTAACCAAAGGAGATGCACCTACATTGACGAAGCAAATGGGTAAAGTAAGTGTGGAGCGTGGTTGTCACACAATTCGTGTAATTCCTTGACCTATTTGAATTAGAGAATTTAATAATAGGGAGGTGGCCATTTTGGCCACCTTTTTTATTTGTTCGTATCTAACTGGTTTACAATTCAGAAGTATTCGATTATCCCCTTATTTTTTTGTAAATTTGCCCCTTAAATCATAAAAAAATTCAATTCTAAGATGATTACTGTTCAGAACGTATCGTTACGATACGGAAAGCGGATTTTATTCGATGAAGTAAATATAAAATTTGTCCCAGGAAACTGTTACGGGGTTATTGGAGCAAATGGAGCGGGCAAGTCCACGTTATTAAAGATTTTATCCGGCGATATTGAATCCCAAACGGGTACTGTTCAAATGAATCCGGGAGAACGGATGGCAGTTTTGAAGCAGGATCAGTTTGAGTTTGATAATTTTACGGTAATGGATACGGTTATTCTTGGCCACCCACGCTTATATGAGGTAATGAAAGCGCGTGATGCTGTATATGCCAAAGAAGAGTTTACTGACGCGGATGGAGAGCGTGCTGCCGAATTAGAGGCTGATTTCGCTGATCTAAACGGGTGGGAGGCAGAAACCGAAGCTGCCCAGTTACTGAGCGGTCTTTCGTTAACGGATGAGCTTCATCAGACCCAAATGGGAGATCTAAACGCCAATGACAAAGTACGGGTACTCTTGGCTCAGGCATTGTTTGGTAATCCGGATGTTTTGTTGCTCGATGAGCCTACCAACAACCTGGACGTAGACACCGTCATGTGGTTAGAAAACTTCCTGGCTGACTTTAAAAATACGGTGATTGTGGTGTCCCACGACCGCCACTTCCTTGATCAGGTAACGACACACATTGTCGATATTGATTTCAGTAAAGTACAGCTATTCTCGGGTAACTACTCCTTTTGGTATGAGTCTAGCCAATTAGCGATGAAGCAACGTCAGGATTCAAATAAGAAAGCCGAGGATAAGAAAAAAGAGTTGGAAGAATTTATTCGTCGGTTTAGCGCAAATGCTTCCAAATCCAAACAAGCTACATCGCGGCAAAAGCTGTTAGAGAAGCTTACCATTGATGATATAAAGCCTTCTTCCAGAAAGTACCCTTATATTGCCTTCAAGCCTGAACGGGAAGTGGGCGATCAGATACTACGGGTTGATGGGTTGACTAAAAGGGCTGAGGACGGTACATTACTTTTTGATAATGTTTCATTTTCTATAAATAAAGGGGAAAAGATAGCTTTCGTGGGTAGAAATATGCAGGCGGTAAGTACTTTCTTCGATATCATTATGGGTGAGCAGAAGCCGGATTCGGGTTCTTTTACTTGGGGTGTAACGATTACAAATACCTACTTCCCCAAGGATCCAACTGAATTCTTTGACGTAGATCTAAATCTGGTAGATTGGTTACGGCAGTTTTCCGTGGAAAAAGATGAAAGTTTCATTCGTGGGTTCCTCGGTAGAATGCTTTTTAGTGGTGAGGAGTCACTGAAAAAGGCGGGTGTGCTTTCAGGTGGAGAGAAGGTGCGCTGTATGCTTTCAAAAATGATGCTTTCGGGGTCGAATGCACTAGTGATGGATGATCCAACTAACCACCTCGATCTGGAATCTATTATGGCGCTCAATAATGGGTTGATGGAATTTCAGGGAAATCTCCTGTTCTATTCCCACGATCACCAGTTTATTCAAACGGTAGCCAACCGAATTATCGAGATTGGGCCCAAAGGTACTTTGGATAAATTAATGGCTTATGACGAATATATAGCCGATGGTTATATTAAGGAGCAGCGTAAAACTATATACGCGGGCGAGTTGGCCTGATTAGAATAACAATTACTTGTTCATAAAACCGGAGGGCAAAAGCTCTCCGGTTTTTTTTATCGTATTATTTTTATTGACCCATTCTGGATGTATTTGTCGCCTGATACTGGGTCGGTTATTTTTATCTTGTACACGTAGGTAGCCGCAGGAAGTGGAATACCATACATAGTGCCATCCCACCTATTATTCGTATCGGTAGCATTAAAAATAACGCTACCCCAAAGATTATAGATAGTTATTTCATAACCTGTGAATTGATTCCCTTTTATTTCAAAATAGTCGTTAATTCCGTCCCCATTTGGACTAAAAGCGTCTGGAATATGAAGGCGTGCCAATTGACCACATATTATGGACGGAGTATTTCGGCATTTAGGTAGGGAGGTAAACCTAGTTGTGGCGGTTTCTACAATTAATTGGTAACAGTGATTGCTGGCGCAAATAAGTTCTTCGTCCAGTAAATCACCTTTGCGACCTAAGGTTGATAGATCCTTCCAAAGAGTTCCATCTTTCATGAGTGAGACTTTGGCGTTTGCTGATTCAGAAACCCAACTAATCTCATTCTGTCTCGGCATTTCCTTTAACTGTAATGAGGAGGAGCATGATTCTTCTGACGTATAAGAATTTGACAGACAGCTGTCTATCGCTTCAACTTTAAAACAACTAGTTACCAGCGAGTCGAGGGACACTTGAAGTGTTTCTGTTTGTTGATTCAGGGTCCGGCCAGTACTTTCCCAGGCTCCTCGTGAAGTCTTACGAAAAAGTAAAATTTGTGTTTTCAAAGGATTAGTTATTGTAAGCTCACCAATTTGGGTGCTAATAACTTTAAATTTATCGATAGTAGGCTTTTCGCTTACTGTGGAGGGGCTAAATTCGAGGATTGCATCATTGCTACGGCAATTGTCATTCTGGAATCCCCAAACTTTAATAGTGTAAGGGTTCGGAGTGGGGTAGGTATGGCTGACTTTTTTAATATAAGGTAAAATTTCATCCGCGGTACCGTCTCCCCAATCAATGGAATAGGAATAATATTCAAACGTCTGCCGATCGAATTCGATTTTGGCTGAAATGCCTCCACACACCAACAAGCGTACCTTGGGCGGTAAGGTGTCGGGCACATAAACCTTTGGACAGGTGATGAGTTTTCTGCCTGCTATTTCAGAAAATTGCAGGATGGTATAAATACCCGGTTTTGAATAAGTGTAGGTCGAATCTGTGGTAAGGCTATCGGGATGGATAGCGCCGCCTCGAAAATCAAAAACATTCTTAATGTTGGTTGAACCAGGAAGTGAGCTTTTTAAGGAAACAGTAACAGGGATGCAGTCTGCACTGATTTTGCGAATAGAAAAAGTGCCCGTGCCATATTCAGAAAGGTTTGGCACGGTACTAGGGCATTGAGCTAAGGATAGAGTATCATGAAAAAACAGAGCCAATACTACCCAAAGAAAAGTACAACTAATACGTAATCTAGAAAATACCATACATCAGAAGATAGCCCCCCCGAAAAATTGAAAAAGCGGAGAGAATACTCCCCGCTCTTAACAACTTTCTTCACCTAAATTAGTTTGAATTACTCGTAACTCAAACCGTACTGCTTTAATACTTCGGCAGGAACGCCATCCCATTGGTTAGGCACATTTCCTTTGTAGCCGATATCTTTTATTCCTATCTCACTGGAAAAGAACCCCGTAGCAGTAAAGTTACGTAGCATATTGAAAAAGGCAACACCCTGGCTCATTTCCGGCTTGGCTTTTTCGGGAAAGGCTATATCGTCCACAATCTTTATTTGCTGGTCTTTGGAGCAGGCAGTAAACACCTTGGAGAAGCGCTTACGAGACTCCATATCAATCCAACTTAGGCCGCCTCGCATGGGAGTTTGCCAATTGGGCTGATCTTTCATCATGAATTCAATGAATTTGGGTACGCCTGATTGAGAAGCACTACCCGAAACTTCGTCAGCCGGGATAATAATATCTACCATAACCGTTACGGTAGCAAGTTCACTGGGAGTGAAGAACGTTTCCTTCATGAGTTTTGCGTCATGAACAGCCTCGTCTTTGGTTCTGCCACCCGGTATATCTATGGCCTCTTCGGCTAATGCTTTCTCTATATCTCTTCTTTCGGATAGTAATTCCTGGGGGTTCACCGCCGCAATGCCGAAAGAACTAAGAGTAAGCGCTTTTAAGGTTTCTCTACGTTTCATAGTAAAAGATGAATTTGATTTTAGAAAAAGGTAAAATAGCTACTTAAACCTATTAAAGGTTTTTCCTCTTTACCTGATCAACAATATAATCTGATGCACGCCACGAGAGGGCGAGAATCGTCCAAGTTGGGTTCTTGTCGGCTTGCGATACAAAAGCACCACCATCAACCACGAATACGTTTTTAGCATCGTGGACCTGAGAATGTTTGTTGAGCGCAGAAGTCTTTGGATCATTACCCATCCGAACCGTACCTACCTCGTGGATGATTCTACCGGGAGCGGCCAAACCATAGTTGCGATCGGCACCCGGTTTGCTACCCGTAGCTACTCCGCCGAGCTCATGAATCATTTCTTCGAAAGTATCCTGCATGTGCTTGGCCTGTTTCACCTCGTGATCTGACCACTTGTAGTTAAATTTCAAGACCGGAATGCCAAACTTATCGACAACACTAGGGTCGATCTCACAGTAGTTATCCGCAGTCGCTATTGCTTCTCCACGACCTGACATTCCTATGTAAGCACCGTAATAGCGGCGGTAATCATTTTTCAAGGAAGCACCGTATCCACCGCCTGCTTTCATTTGCCCGTCGGGTCCGGCGTATTTTCCGTTCATATTTTCCATACCCCAACCAAAACCGTAGCCAGGCATACCCATGCCTCCACCGTACTCAATGTGGTACCCTCTTGGGAAATCTAATTTCTTGTTGTCAAGCCACCAAGGGGTATACACATGCATACCACCGACACCGTCTTCATTGTAGCGTTTACGATCCATCAGCATTGGCATGAATGCTCCACGTGATGCACCCGTTGAGTCGTGCAGGTACTTACCTACCACTCCGCTAGAATTTCCTAACCCATCGGGGAAACGACTTGATTTTGAATTGAGTAAAAGCCGCGCTGATTCACAGGCGCTTGCGGCTAGTACAACAACTTTGGCCTTAATTGTATGTTCCGATAGCGTTTCTTTATCAACGTAGGAAACCCCCGTAGCTAGGCCCGTAGCCTGATCGGTAAGTACTTCACGCGCCATGGCATTGGTAATCAAAGTAACATTACCGGTAGCAAGTGAGGGCTTTACCAATACTGAGGAAGAGGAAAAATCAGCATAAGCCTGACAACCTCTGTTACATTGATTGCAATAAAAACAGGCGCCCCTGTCCTTGTTAATTGGCTTTGTAAGAATTGATAAGCGGGAAGGTATAACCGGAATATCCAGATTAGTTCCTGCTTTCTTGATCATCAACTCGTGTAAGCGGGGCTTGGGAGCGGGAAGATAAATACTATCGGGATCATTTGGCAAATTGGCATTTTCACCAAAAACTCCGATAAGTTTATCAACCTGATCGTAATAAGGTTTTACATCATCGTATCCAATGGGCCAGTCTTCTCCTAATCCATCGATACTCTTCCGACGGAAATCATTTGGACCAAAACGCAAAGAAATGCGTCCCCAGTGATTGGTACGACCACCGAGCATACGCGACCGGAACCAGTCAAACTCTGTACCTTTGTTGCGGGTGTAAGGTTCGCCGGCAATTTCCCAGCCACCCCACGCTGCATCAAAATCACCGAAGGAACGAAAACCTGTACTTGCTCCACGCCGGGGAGATTCCCATGGCCATTTTAATTGCGTAATGTACTTAGGATCACCGGGATCATAATACCCTCCGGCTTCCAGAAGGGCAACTTTTGCCCCGGCTTTGGCTAATTGGTAGGCAGCCATACCTCCGCCCGCACCTGATCCGATAATACACACATCAAATACCGTGGCTTCTTCCTTGATCTGAAAACTCATATTGTTTAGGAATTGTGAAATTTTGTTAAGACTAGATCGACTTACACAAGGTTAAAACATCAATATCCTACTTGTGTTTGAGTAATTCATAAATTAAATTAGTTCACAAGATGTGAACCTATCATTATTTCAATCGTGGATCGAGCACAGAACTGCATTTCAAGCCGTACCTTTACACAAAAAGAAATAATTTAAGAGTGAGTATTATTGGTGTAGACGTCGGAAAGGCAAGGGAATATATAATACGTGGCCAACTAGTAGCGATTCCAACCGAAACGGTATACGGGCTTGCTGGTAATGCTTTTAACAAAGAAGCAGTACTTTCTATTTTTGAAGTAAAGCAACGACCTAGTTTTGACCCGCTGATTGTTCATACTGATTCTTTGCACTCAGTAGCAAAATTTGTCGAGTCTGTTCCGGAAGCAGCCAGAGCTTTGGCCGATGCTTTTTGGCCAGGACCGTTGACTCTGCTGCTGCCTAAGAAGGTACTTATTCCTGATTTGGTAACCTCCGGCCTTGATACTGTGGCAGTGAGGGTACCCAATCATCCTTTAACGTTAGAATTACTCCGGTCGTTGGATTTTCCATTGGCTGCCCCTAGTGCCAATCCGTTTGGTTATATCAGCCCAACTACACCCCAACATGTGGTACAACAATTAGGTGAGAAAATTCCTTATGTACTTGATGGAGGAGCCTGCTTTATTGGAATTGAATCAACGATCGTGGGTTTCACCGGAGGAGTACCCACTGTGATGCGATTAGGCGGACTATCAGTTGAAGACATTGAATCAGTAATTGGTAAGGTAGGTTCAACGCTATATTCAAGTTCAAATCCGATGGCGCCGGGGATGTTAAAAAGCCATTATGCCCCAAGAAAACCATTATTTTTGTTTGAGCGGGAAGAGTTGAGAAGCAAAATAGCGAAGCAAAACCATGGAGTATTGTATTTTGATACCGAATCTTTGGCTGAAACTACCAGGACACTTTCAAAGACTGGCGATTTACGGGAAGCCGCCCAACACTTATTTTGTTATTTGAGGGAGCTAGACGCAATGCCGGTGGAAGAAATTTGGGCAGAAATAGTACCTGATATAGATTTAGGGCGTGCGATAAACGATCGTTTGCGTCGGGCAGCGGCCCCGGTCCATTGAGGTGGGATTTACTGAGGACAATATTTTAATAATGGAAACTATAGATTTTACAGAACCTTCTGCCTTTATCCTTACTACGATCTTTATGTTCCTTGGGATATTTGGGCGTTATGCGGGTATTTCGCTTATATTTAGTCTCCTTATCAAAGGAATGTTTAAAGCAAAATTTGCTTCGAGGGAAGTACAAACTAGGCCCAGACGATTAAAGCAGACCTATATTGAAATTGGATGGTCATTAATCACGTCTCTGTTCTTCGCTTTCGCCGGCACTCTTATGGTAATTCTTTGGCAAAAGGGATATACCAAGGTGTATCTTGATTGGAATACATACTCTGGTATCTGGTTCGTAATCAGTATCCTATTGGTGTTGTTTTTGCATGAAACCTACTACTATTGGCTTCACCGATGGATGCATCATCCTAAGATATACAGGTATGTGCACAAAGTACACCATGATAGTATCACTACTTCAGCCTGGACTTCCTTTTCATTTCACCCCTACGAAAGCGTATTACAAGCGATTTTTATTCCGGTTATGACATTCATTATTCCCCTACACTATGTCGCTATCGGAATTGTACTGGTAATAATGACCACCACCAGTGTCATCAACCACCTGAATACTGAGTTATACCCTCAGGATTTTAATCGAAACTGGTTTGGTAGATGGTGGATTGGCGCAACGCACCATAGCTTGCATCATTCACAATTCAGGTATAACTACGGCCTTTATTTCACTTTTTGGGACCGTTGGATGAATACGGAGAGCCCTGATTTTATCAAGCTATTTGATAAGAAAACAAGTCCCATAAAGCCTAAGTAAAAAACTGGGGATGAAAATTCATCATGAAGACTTCATCCGTGGCTCGGGTAAGGGCAGTGTAAAGCCACCGGATAAACTCACTATTAACCTGATCTTCTGGCAGGTAGCCTTGGTCAATAAAGACAGCACTCCACTGTCCACCTTGTGATTTATGACAAGTAAGGGCGTAAGCAAATTTTACCTGTAAGGCGTTGAGGTAGGGGTCTTTTCGTAATGTTTCGGTTCTTTCCTTTTTCGACTTGATATAAAAGTAATCCTCCATGACACTTTCATAAAGCTTCTTATTATCTTCTTGATTTAACGAAGGGGAGGGAGAATGCAGGGTATCCAAGAAAATCTTTGCTTCGAATTCAGGTTGGTTGTCAAAATCGGTGAGTCGTAGTACGGCATCGGCAAAGCGGAAACCGTGCATTTCTTCCGTTCTTTTAATTTTAAGTAGTTCTACAAAATCACCGTTAGCGATAAATCCAACCGGAGAATCTTCATCCAGAACCGTGTAATTGTTTCTAACAACCATTAATCTATCCCCTGCATCGAGTTCGTCTTCACTGAAATTAATGACGCGCCGTATATACTGATTATACTGTACGGCGGCCTTATTGGACCGGGTAATGATGATCGTATTTTCAACGCCGTGCTTATCGTAGGCATACCGCAGCCCATCTTCCAGTTTTTCTCCGGTCATCCTGAAAATATCAGGGTAAGACTTAGTTTTAATTATTATCGCAGGTTTTTGGACGCTAAGCTGATTCCTGAGTTCTGTGGCATTGTAGAGTATTCCGGATAGCTCGTCTTGCCGCATTACCTCCGTTAGTTCTTCTTCTACAACCGACATGTAAAAGTTTTTCTCCAAATAGCTTTTATCCAAGGCGGGGCTCACTTCTTTCCCAACCGGCGGCAACTGAGCGGTATCTCCCACGAGTATAAGCTTGTTTCCGGGCTTTTCAAAAACGTACTCAGCAAGATCTGCCAGCAAGCTGCGGTTTCCAAAGTCAGCGTCGTCGCTGATCATGGAGGCTTCATCGATGATGAAGAGCGTGTTTTCGTGATAATTGGGTTGTCTTTCAAAAACGAAATTGCCTGAGTAAGAGTCGGAAGTCTGTTTGTAAATTTTCTTATGGATTGTCAATGCTATTCGCTTGGAGTAGTTAGACATGACCTTGGCCGCGCGCCCGGTGGGGGCGAGAAGTACAGCATTGTATCCAAACTTTTTTACTACCTTGATGAGAGTACTAATTATGGTCGTCTTTCCGGTTCCGGCGTACCCTTTCAAGATGAAGGCATCTCGATAACGTTCCAGACCATCTTTTTCTACCAGAAAGTCGTTCATTTTATCAAAAAAACGACCTTGACTCTCGGTAGGTTTAAAGGGGAATTGCTTGGTAAGTAATGATGAAGGTGTCAGATCGTCTGATGGTGGCATATTTAATAGTTCAAACGTAGTGATGTAATTGGCTATCGTAGTGATGTAATTGGCTATGAATGGGAAACTGTGGTTGAACATGTTTAGTCTCCCGAAAGTAATTATTTAACTTGATTATGCGAGTGGATCATCAAGTTTGAATTCATCTCTCTGCAACCTTCGAGTTTTTTGATTTCAAAATACTATATTGTACAACCTAATCTTAAGCTAAACCTTCTAATATATGCAAGTACATCAAATTATCGCCGGCAAAACCATTGATTCAATTTGGTCAGTCAATCCGGAAAGTACTGTTTTTGAAGCATTGGAAATTCTCGAAAGTAGAAATATTGGAGCCGTATTGGTACTGGAATCTGATAAATTGGTGGGGATCTTCTCGGAACGGGATTATGCGCGTAAAGGTATATTACGCGGAAGAGCTTCCAAAGATACTCTTATCAAAGATGTGATGACCAGTAAAGTAATCACGGTTGATATTGAGCAGAAGATTGAGGAGTGTATGGAGATTATGTCTGAAAAGCATATTAGGCACTTACCTGTGACCAAAGGAAGCGAGTTAATTGGAATTATCTCCATTAATGATATCGTTACTGCTATTATCCGAGAACAAAAGGCTCACATTAAGTCTTTGGAAAGCTATATTTCGGGAAGTCCTTATTAAGCCTGATTTCGGAATTAATTTACGCGGATACTCAAAGGTTGGCTATATTTGCACACCAAAAAATGAGCGTTACTTGTGGAAAAAGTAAGAGAAGAGGTACTACGGCTTTACGGTAATCGTTTGCGTACCAGAGTTTGTGGAATATGTACCATTGACGATATGATCTTGATGGTACGTCACAAAGGTATTGGCCTGACGGATACTTTCTGGTGTCCACCGGGTGGAGGGATAAAATTTGCCGAAACAGCACATCAGGCTCTGGAAAGAGAGTTTTTGGAAGAAACTGGGTTAATTATCAAACCCAGGCAACTTTTGTTCGTCAATGAGTTTCTCGAACCGCCGCTTCATGCCATGGAGTTGTTTTTTATGACCCAAATACTTGGTGGTGAACTCGAAATGGGCAAGGATCCGGAAATGTCCGAGAATAACCAGATCATTACGGAGGTGGAGTTAATGAGTTTTGAAAAGATAAAATCATTTCCTCCCAACGAGGTTCATCGGATGTTTCAGTTCTGCACTACCTACGATGACGTATTTACCTTGAAGGGGTATTTACAAGTATAAATTAGCATGAGAAACAATTTGTCAATAACTACAAAAATGGGAAATCATTTGATCCCTACTGTCAAAGTAGCCTTGGAGTCATTTGATTTGGAAAGCACGGCTAATTGTACGCTATGCCTAGAAATTGAAGAATCGCGGTTCCGGTTTTGCTTTATTGATGAAACCAACATGAGTTGTGTTTGGTTGGAAGACTATGCTTTTGATACCTTCCTGAGAGGAGATGATTACCTGCGAAATCTTAAAACCTTAGTTGCAGAGCACCCTTATTTGGCCTCTGAACGCTGGAAAGACATTAAGGTTTCGGTTAACACCCACGCTTTTACTTTAATTCCAGCCTCCCTTTTCCGGAAAGAATACGCGAGTGACTACCTGCAACTATCCACTGGAAAACCAATTCGTGCTGATTACAAGGTGCTGTATTATCGATTGCCCCACGTTAATGCTTACACTGTGTTTTCTATGCCAAGTAAGTGGTCAGATTGGCTATTAAACCAATATACATGGCAGAGCATGGAGTTCTATCATTTGACAAGTCCGTTAATTATTGGTACCATTGTTAGTCATCGGGAATTCAACGAATCCAGGCTAGTTACTTTACATCTGGAAGAGGATTACTTTACTATGATTTATTCTGACAGGGAGGAATTGAAGTTTTGCAATCGCTTTGCATATCAAAATCCCTTAGAGTTTACATATATCGTACTTTTTAGTTTGAACCAACTGGGCGTTTTACCGGAGGAAGTAAAAGTAAAATTATACGGTGAAATAACCCCTTATTCAGAATTGTACGGTGAGCTTTCTAAGTTTATTCCTGAGCTGCAATTCGGAAAAAATCCGAGTACCCTTAAATACATTGACCAATTCGAGGATATTCCGGAGCATCGTTACTTTGGGCTGTTAAATTCATTTCTGGTCCTTTCCTGAATTTTGTAAATTTCTCCTATGAAGCGCATCGCCCTTTTTCCAGGCTCCTTTGACCCGTTCACCAAAGGTCATCAGGACATCGTTTTACGTGGCCTCAATTTGTTTGATGAAGTGGTGATTGGTATTGGTAAAAACGCAAATAAGCAACGCTATTTCTCTCTCGATGTGATGAAGTTTCACATCGAGAAGACCTTTCAGAATCAGCCGAATGTAAGAGTAATATCCTATGATGATTTGACCGCCCGGATGGCGAGGGAGGTTGGGGCCCGATTTTTACTAAGGGGATTGAGAAATACCACCGACTTTGAATACGAAAATGGTATTTCTCAGGTAAACAGATACGTATACGAAGAAATAGAGACGGTGTTCCTGATAACTACTCCGCTGCTAGCTCCCATAAGTTCCAGTATCATCCGGGATTTGCACCGGTACGGACAAAAAGTAGATGAGTTTCTGCCTTACGACCTAGGCCAAGAATTATGAGATCGCCAACTCTATCTTTTTCTGACGGGCGGCTTCCCCTTTTTCATCATCATATTTTACAAAAATATTGATCCAGATGATCCGCGCGGTTCTAAATAAAACAGGTACTAAAATAATGATGGTAGGTATCAAGGCACCTAATACGTAGTTGATATCAAAATTGAAAAATAACACAAATACCACAAAAAAAGCTACGGTTAAGGCTACCGATAGTGCGTAACTTATGTACATGGCACCTACGTAAAACCCGGGCTCCCGCAAGAATGATTCCTCACAATAACTACATTTTGGATTAATCTTGTCGAAATTTTTCAGATCGTACGGATTCTTGGTGATGAAAAATGTCCCTTCGTTACATTTAGGACAGGTGTTGGTCGTAATACTATATATTTTTGATCCTTTTAACATTTGAAAATACGGTTAATTTATATGCTTTTGTAAGGTAGATACTATTTGCTTTGCGCTTTGATAACCAGACTGCCGCCATTTTATTTGGCCGTTTTTAAAGAGTATCAAAGTCGGTACTGATTGAATACGATATTGAGTAGCGGTTTTCTTGTTCTTGTCTATATCAATTTTTGTAATACTAACCTTTCCCTTCATCTGCCTAGATACATCTTCAAGTACTGGTTTTAGCATTTTGCAAGGACCGCACCATTCTGCCGTAAAGTTCACTAGTACTAGTTCACCTGAGTGTATAGTTTCTTTAATATTTATCACAATCGCCTCTTGAATTTATAAAAAAAGTAACATAAAATAGTTAACAAAGGTGCGTTCTCAACTGTAATAGTTTGGTAATAAAGATTACTCTGTTTCAATTTTATGTAGGCACTCTACGACATACCTAATAGAGCTAAAAGATTTGATCAACGTTTTTTGAACCTCAGGATAGCTTAACCATTCAAGGCGTTCTATATCTTCTTCGACTTGGGGTGTCATTTTGCTATCATCCAAGCAATCAAGTACATACCACTTCGTTCTTTTCAGAATTCGATTATTCTGGTAAGTATAGGTGTGCCAAGTAGTGCACAGTTTTTCTTTTATTATTGCTTTAACTCCGGTTTCTTCTTCAATTTCACGTACGGCTGCTTTTCTAGATTTCTCTCCCCGGTCGAGTTTGCCTTTTGGGAGATCCCATTTCTTACGGCGATAGATCATGAGCCATTCACCTTCTTTCAGGACAACACCTCCGGCTGCTTTCATGACTTTAAAGAGACTTTTGACCTTACTGATGACCTCTTTTTTGTTATTGCAAACAAGGGTTACCGATAGAAGGTCTTCGGGATGCTGGTCCAGAAGGTCAATGGCTTGCGCCGCAATGGCGGGCGTTACGTTGAGTAGAAGTACGTGGCCGGTAAAATGCAAGGCCCGGAACTTAGAAAGCCGTAAATCCAATATGTGATCGTAATGAGAAGATTCAAGTAAATTGAAATCTTTGGCATGCGTAATTCTGACCGGACGGTCGTTTAAAAAGATAATCATGTGCTTGGATTTAGATCGTACGGTAAAATTAAGTAAAGAGTTTATTTTAGTGAGTAGGTATTATTGATAAATTTGTGGCGAAATCAATCTATTCATAATTGGAACTTCTCATAATTCTTTTTCTGGTGCTTTTAAACGGCGTATTTTCAATGTCGGAAATTGCATTAGTGTCCTCCCGGAAGTCCCGGTTGGAAGCATTTGCCAGAAATGGCGATCAAAAGGCCAAAGCTGCCCTCGATCTTGCAAATTCTCCAAACCGTTTTTTATCAACTGTTCAGATCGGCATTACCCTCATCGGGATTCTGACGGGTGTTTATAGTGGAGATAAGATCACTTCTGATCTGGAAGCTACCTTAGCGACCATCTCTCCACTCGAACCCTACAAGCATACCCTCGCGGTTGGGTTAGTGGTATTACTAATTACTTTCTTGTCCCTGGTACTGGGCGAGCTAGTTCCAAAGCGAATTGGTATGTCTAATCCGGAGGGTATTGCTAAGTTTGTGGCACGCCCCATGAATTTCCTATCCATTATTACTTCTCCCTTTATTGCTCTGTTAAGTGTTTCCAGTGATTTATTAATCAGGCTCCTGAATATTAAACAGACGGAAAGTTCGGTTACGGAAGAAGAAATTAAGAGCCTGATCCAGGAAGGAACTACCGGGGGCGTATTTGAAGAAATAGAGCAAGAAATCGTCCATAACGTTTTCCAACTAGGAGATCGAAGGGTTACCTCTTTGATGACTAACCGTCAGGAAATGGTTTGGCTGGATATCGAGGATTCTGTGGAGGAAAACAAGGCCAAAGTATTTAATACGAAACATGCGGTGTACCCATTGTGTCGTGATACGGTCGACAATGTGCTGGGAATGATCTATATAAAGGATCTGATTGGGGAAAATATTGATGAACGGCTTGCCAACCTTGGCCAAATCAAGAGAGAGCCCTTGTACCTGCCTGAAAGTAATAGAGCGTATCAGGCCCTTGAAAAATTCAAGGAAAAACGAGTGTTTTTTGGCATCATCGTGGATGAATACGGTGGCCTATTGGGTGTAGTTACCATGCACGATATCATGGATGCTCTGGTAGGTGATATCTCCGAGGAGGACGAATACGAAACTGAAATCATAAAACGTGAGGATGGGACTTATTTGATTGATGCCCAATTGCCTTTTGATGATTTTATCAGCTACTTTGAAATCAACGTTCCTGAAAATGAAAGAAAAGAGTTGGTAGGGTTCAACACCCTCGGAGGCTTCGCACTCCATATATTGGAAGATATTCCCGAAACGGGTGAGAAGTTTCGCTGGAAATATTTTGCATTTGAAATTATAGACATGGATAAAAGTCGAATTGATAAAATATTGCTGGAAATAAACGAAATAATAGAGCCAAGAGACTAATGAGTGAAATGAACATAGAAGTGGCCCGTCGGGTTGCGACCTTACTGCTTGATGCAAAGGCGATTAAATTAAGCCCACAAGAGCCCTTTAAATGGAGTTCTGGGTGGTTGTCTCCAATATATTGTGATAATCGCATAGCTTTATCATACCCCGCCACCAGGACCTATATCAAGCAACAACTTGCTGAATTAATTCGTACGCAATTCCCATCGGTGGAAGCCATTGCTGGTGTTGCCTCCGCTGGTATTGCCCAAGGCACCCTTGTGGCTGATTTGCTGGAACTACCTTTTGCCTACGTTCGACCAGAACCCAAGAAGCATGGAATGGGTAATCAAATTGAGGGCAAGCTTGAAAAAGGGCAAAAGGTGGTGCTAGTTGAAGATCTCATTTCAACGGGTGGTAGCTCTTTAAAGGTAGTTGATGCACTCCGGGAGGCTGGAATAGAGGTGGTAGGAATGGTGGCCATCTTTACCTATGGCTTTGAGATAGCGGTACATAACTTCGCTCAAAAGGAGGTGGATTGCGCTGTGTTGAGTAATTACGCTTATCTGATTGATGCCGCAGTTGCCGATGGCTATATTACTAAGAATCAGGTTTTCGAACTTTCTGAATGGCGTAAAGTGCCTGAAAGTTGGAGACAATAAATTTCCAGTTTTTCGCTTTTGGTGATAGTAGATGTTGACAGATCGTTAAAGAATAGTTAACTTGGGTAATTAATCTATATCTTATTCAAGTTAGCCACCCTTTATGATTGATGTCTCCCATCCTTTTTTTGATAATAATTTAAGTTGGCTTTCCTATAATTACCGACTTTTGCTTGAAGCAAAGGATGAAACGGTACCAGTCATTGAAAGACTTCGCCAATTGGCGAAGTACTCCTACCAAATTGATGAGTTTTTCCGGGTTCGGATGCCAATGCTTCTCGCTATGCGAGAAGTAAGTGGTGACATACTCGAAAAATTAAATATTTACCCAGAGCCACTTCTTGAACATATATTAGAAACAGTTGATAATCAACTCACACAGTTTGATGATTTATTGGCCAGCCAGGTAGTACCAGCCCTGCGCAATGAAGGAGTTCATCTTTACTTTAAGGAGAGTTTCAAGCCCGAACATAAAGACTTTGTCAATAACTTTTTTGTAGAAAAAGTATTCCGGAATTTACAGCCTGTATTTCTCAACGGAAGGCGAACTTCCAAGATTACATTTTTTGAGCCTAACCATATTTACTTTGTAATGCGGTTGATACGGGCAGGAGAACCCGGTGAGGTTTGGTACACCTATGTGAACATACCTTCTCAGCAGGTGGGCCGATTCGTTGAGCTACCTGACCTGTATGGAGTAAAGTATATTGCATTTTTGGACGATATTATTCGGGGTAATCTTGGTGTCTTATTTCCGGGTTATGAAGTACTTGATTGCTTCACCATCAGGGCTGAGCAACAAACTGAATTAGCGTTCGAGGATGATTATCCGGCCACAATTGCGCAACGAATACACCGGCAGTTAGAGAAGAAAAACTTCATTCAGCCCCATCAATATTTCATTGAGATGGGCATGCCCGTCTCAATGAAAGAATACCTTTCAGAGCGGCTGGCGATTTTAATTACAGAATTTCATGAACGCGGAAGGTACTTGTTTTATCAAGACTTTATAGACTTTCCTAGTCTGCATAAGAAATTCGAATACTCTCTACAAAAGGGAATATCTCACGTTGAGTTAAGGGAGGGGGAGTCAATATTTGAAGCCTTAAATAAAGGAGACCAACTTTTACACCTCCCTTATCATTCGATTGATCCTATCGTCCGTTTTTTCAACGAGGCAGCCGTAGATCCCTTTGTAAGGGAGATTTATGTTTCACTTTATAAAATTAACGCAAACTCATTTCTCATTAATTCATTGATTAGTGCTTCACGAAACGGTAAGCGTGTAGTGACTTTTGTTGAGCTTAATGCAAAGCTCGATATTCAGGAAAATCTGGAATGGGCGAAAAAAATGAAAGATGCCGGCGTGAAAATTATTTTCAGCCTGCCAGAGTTGAAGGTTCACGCGAAAATTGCTTTGGTGAAAAGAAAAGTAAAAAAGGGGTGGGATCGATATGCGTATTTGGGTACAGGTGGGTTTTATCGACTAACTTCCCGTCAAATAGTCGACCATGCTTTGTTGACCAGTAATCGGGAACTTACCAATGAGCTGGAACTGCTGTTCGGCTATTTGGGTACCCGCGAAGAACCCAAAAAATATAAGTACTTGCCCTTTAATTTTTTGCAAGTATCCCAATTTAATATGGTCAAGAAGTTGGTTGAATTGATTGATAGGGAAATTGGGAATTATAAAGCAGGATTGAAGGCCTCGATTGCCATTAAGATAAATCAGCTTCAAGATCAATCCCTGATCACTAAATTATACCAAGCTGGTAGGGCAGGGGTAGAGATCAATATTATCGTGAGTGATTGTTGCTGTTTACTACCAGAATTACCGACGATTAGTGATAATATTACTGTAACGAGGTTAGTCGACAGGTATCAGGAAAACACCAGAATTTTCTATTTCTATAACCGGGGAAAGGAAGACATTTTTTTGTCGTCCGGAGATTGGACGTACAGAAACTTCCACCGACGAATTGATGTCTGTTATCCAATATTGGATGACTATTTGAAATCACAGCTTCGTCAGGTTTTAAAGAACTACCTGAATGATAACCAAAAGGCAGTGCGGTTGGATACCTACCAAAATAATATTAAACTGATAGGTTCTGAAACCGGCCCCAAAGTCCGGGTACAAGAGGCAAATTACCGATTAACGGAAAGAATAGAACATCGAACACCTTCTCTTTTTGAACTCCCGCATCCAAAAGAAAAGGCAATGTCAGAAAACGCTATTTAAAAATGTGTTACCATAATTCTCTGAATACGAAGCCCGGTGAACTTTCAAAACGGTATGGATTGAAATCAGGAAGCAGCCCGAAGATTTCTTCCGCAAGCCATGTATCTGGGTTCAGTTTTCCTACTTGGCCAATCCTAACCGCTCAAAACCCGAATCCCTTTCTATTGGGCGACTGGAGTTTAGTACTTGGTTGGGTTCAGGATTCTAATAGTGCAGAGAAATTAAGGTTTGTCACCCTTAATGCAAGAATTGAAACTCTCCAAAAGAAACCTTCATTTATAGGCGCGTTAAAGAAAAGGCATCGGTGGATACTGCCGTCGACTGGCTTCTTTGAATGGCAGAAAGTAGGTAATAAAATTCCGTATTACATAGCTTTAAAGGACGTGAAGATATGTTCCATTGCCGGTTTATGGGATGTATGGGTAGATAGGGAAACAGGCAGTGAACTCATTACATTTACTATCATTACAGGATCTGCTAATCCACTGATGGCCAAAGTTTACAACCAAAAGGAACGGATGCCGGCTGTATTAGAACCACAGATCGAAAGAAAATGGTTAGATAATAGACTTCCAGATATTAATGAGCTATTACATCCGATTCAAGAAAGCCTCCTAACTGCTTACCCCATTAAATCTCCTCTCAAAGCTGTTAATACTGATTTCGACGAAATTACGAGGCGTCTCGACCATTCTTAATTGCATAGGTAGCAAACACTTTTTTAGTTTATCGGAACGTTAGCATAGCAGCGCCAAATACTCCTGCCGAGTCACCTAGTTTAGGCCTAAGTATTGGTGTGTCAAAAGTAGAATTAAAGACATATTTTGCGGCTCTTTTGGGCCCTTCTGTATAGAGAAGGTCAATATTGCCAACCCCTCCGCCAATCACAATCGCATCAGGATCCAGTACATTAACAATGGTGGTGATAGCCTGACCAAAACTTTCCAGTAGTCGTTCGATGGTTTCTGCGGCAAAAGGATCGGTGCCATCCAAGTGATTTTTTAAAATTTCAGGCAGTTTTAAGGCTTTTTCGCTTTTTTCAAGGTAATACCGTTCAAGGGCTGGCCCGGAAAACACTTGTTCGTTGCAACCTTTTTTGCCACAATAACACTCATACCCGTTTTCTTCCAATACGTTATGGCCCCATTCTCCGCCAATTCCCTGTAAGCCGTTTAAGACAAAAGCCTGCCTATCGTTACCTTTAATCACTACTCCACCACCAACTCCGGTACCCATGATTACTCCAAACACAGATTGGAAATTTGGCGCAATATCTTGAACAACACCCATTTGTGCTTCTGCTAAGGCAAAGCAATTTGCATCATTTGCCATCATGACCGGAACACCTAATTCCCTTATCAAATCATCCAGAAGGGGCATGCCGTTCAAACAGGTTGTATTACAGTTTTTCATCGTCCTTGTGGAAGGGTTGACGGTTCCCGGTGTACCAATACCTACGGAGTTGGGTGTCATGCCTGTTTCTTTTTTTAAAATATCAACCAGGGTCTTGATTCGATGGACAATGTGCTCGTAGCCCATATTTGCTTCTGTATCAATTCTGTGTCGAAAAATAACAGCATCAGGTGATGGGTTTGATAAAATAACTCCTTCAATTTTGGTTCCTCCCAGATCTATTCCCCAATACGTGCGCATTATTCTCTATTCTAATGAGTTAATAAATAATATAAAGCTATGGCCAACTATTTGGCCATAAAATCGGTTTGATTGTATAAATTTAATGATTCAATCCAAACAAAAAAAACGATAAAGTCATGGCGCTAAACAAAGGAGAGCAAGCACCCAATTTTACATTATTCAGTTCAGAGAATAAACAAGTTTCATTAAATAGCTTCAGAGGGAAGAACGTAGTAATACACTTTTTCCCCATGGCCTTCACTGGTGTATGTACTACCCAGCTATGTACCCTTCGGGATGATATCGAAAGTTACACTAGCCTCGGCGCAGAAATACTTGGTATATCGGTTGACTCGCCATTTACTCTCGCTAAATTCAAGGAGGATCAAAACTACAATTTCAATCTCTTGTCTGATTTTAACAAAGAAACCTCAAAAGCATATAATGCCTTGTATGAAGAGTTTGTAATGGGTATGAAGGGTGTTTCAAAACGGGCAGCCTACGTTATTGATAAAGAAGGAGTAATTCAATACTTAGAAGTACTTGAAAGTGCTGGTGATTTGCCCGATTTTAATAAAATCAAGGAAGCGTTAAATAATTTATAGTCAAAGTTAAAAACCACGAGGTAGGGCATGTGCTTTATTTCATAGTTTTTTCGATTATTTGACAGATCTATTTTCTAATAGCGTTTGGAAAGAAAGATTTATTCCATAAACTTAGCGGCAATTACTCTAACCCAGTCATTATTTCAAATAAAATTGCTGCATGGGAATTGTAGAAAGACGCGAGCGGCTTAAAAAACAGGTACGCAACGACATTATCTCCACGGCACGTGAAATTGCCCGTGAGGACGGTTGGCAATCCGTTTCTATTAGGAAAATTGCAGATGTTATCGAATATAGTCCTCCAATTCTTTATGAATATTTTGATAGCAAAGACAAACTACTTGAAAGTATCCGAGTCGGTGGCTTCGAAACTCTTAAATTGGAGTTTGAACGAATTAAAAAACTGTATCGGAATCCTGAGAAACAACTTGTCGAAATTGCTCAAAGTATATGGACTTTTTCCGTCGAGCAACCTGAGGTTTTCCAAGTAATGTTTAATCTTGAGGGGGCATTTTGCCAATCTAAGCAAGTATATGGTCAGGAAATGAATATAAAGGGAAATGCAGTTTGGGAAATGATTGCTACACTCAGGCCCAAGGCCGCTGAAATGGTAACCAAAACGTATTATGAATGGTGGTGCTTGACGTATGGTTTTATATGCATAACCATGACTACCCAACCTAAATACGCTTTTGAACACGCGGAGCCAACTTACATGGAAGGTGTTCGGAGATTTATTAAAAGCATTATGTAGAATAGTCAAAGAGGAGCACAATTTTTGTGCTCCTCTTTGACTATTAGGCTATTTGGGGTTTGACTTCTACCTTACTTTGGTGGTACACTTGGGAATGAGGTGGAACGTCTTTTGTTATCCAGGCATTTCCCCCTATGATTGAATGATGACCAATAGTAGTTTTACCACCGAGTATCGTAGCGTTTGCGTATATTACGACGTGATCTTCAATGGTTGGATGCCTTTTTTGACTTGCTAGTTTCTTTGCCACGTGGGTGGCGCCTAGCGTTACGCCCTGATAAATCATTACGTGGTTGCCAATATGAGTTGTTTCTCCAATAACTACTCCTGTTCCGTGGTCAATAAAGAAGGAATGCCCTATTACAGCATTTGGATGTATATCAATACCCGTTAGTCCGTGTGCATATTCGGTTAACATACGTGGTAGAAGGGGAACTCCACATATAGCAAGAAGGTTTGCTATTCGGTAGGTAGCAATAGCGAGGAATCCAGGATACACTGCTATTACCTCTTCAATCCCCACCGCAGCCGGATCGTTTTCAGTAATTGCCTTAGCATCTTTCAGTAAAAGCTCGAATATTTCGGGTAGCCAGGCAAAAAAATCATCACTTATTATATTTCCTTCCCTTGGTAATTTTTCTCCCAGGGGCTTTAATAGGCAATCTAGTTGCTTCTTTATTTCAGTAAACCCCTCTGAGAGGTTCGTGTCATTGCCATACTCTTTGCAATCTTGACTAATGGGGAATAAAAAATCCATTAACCGATGAAGAAATAGCCCAGTATCGTGCTTTGAAGGTAGTCTAAACCGATAAGATTGATTTTGATCTTTTATCCTGCTAAAAAAGACTTCCTGTTGATTGGTATTCATTGGTAATATCGGTTGACTAAAAACGTTGCTTATGGGTAATAAACAATGTAAACTGTAAAATGATTTAAAATATCATGGCACTAAATAGCCTTCTGGTATGATTATTACAGTATAATAAAGATCATACGAACTTATTTTTCTATCTTAATAATGAAAGTGATTCACCACGATTTTACCAAAAAGTAATGACTAAACTTTTGCCTAAATCTATAATTTATTTAGTGTGTAGTGCTTTACTACTCACTTCATGTTTCTCTAAATATCGTACTACCACCAGAGAAGTAAGGAAGCATTATGCAAATTTGACTCATCCTAAGGTTGGTGTTTTTAAAAATGATACCCTTCAACTACATTATGCAAGTACTGGTGCTGATACGCTCCCTATGCTTTTGCTGATCCATGGTGCCCCCGGTGGATGGTGGGGGTACATGAATATGCTTGACGACACAACTTTACAAAAGCATTTTCATATTGTTTCGGTAAGTCGACTTGGGTATGGCAAGTCACGTCTAAAACATCAAAGGGCCGTCACTTCTATTGAAACACAAGCAAAAAGTCTTATTAATATACTAGAAGCGAACCATTCATCTGAGCCAATTATTGTATTGGGAAGGTCATATGGCGCGCCAATTGCTGCTCAGTTGGCCTCCATGATTCCTGATCAGGTGAAACAATTAGTGTTGGTGTCTCCGGTCATTGATCCTGAAAAAGAGCGATTCTATTGGTTTTCAAAACTGGGCAAAAACAGGTTTATTCAACTCTTCTTACCCAAAGAATTCAATATAGCTACCGAGGAGAAATATGTTCATGCCGAAGAGTTGCGAAAAACATTGCCTATTTGGGGAAAGCTAACAATGCCGGTGGCTGTGTTGCAAGGGGAAGAAGACTGGATAGGTGATCCGGTAAATATTGATTTTGCTAGAAAGAGAATTGGAAGTAATCAATCACAATATATCACCATTGCTAAGGCCGGCCATATGTTGACTTTCTCGCACCTAAACATGATAAAAGAGCTGATTGTCAATACGAGTAGGTACAAAAAGAAGACTATTGGCATTAACCTTGCTTCTGGTAAGTAAACAAAAAGGGCTTCCAATTGGAAGCCCTTTTTGTTTACTTACCAGAAGCAACTATTTCTTCAACTGTGCCTCAACAACGGCAATTGCTACCATATTGACAATTTCCCGAACGGAACTACCCAACTGTAATACGTGAACAGGCTTCTTTAATCCTAGCAAGATGGGCCCGATGGTTTCTAATTGCGCGGCTTCCTTCAAAAGGTTATAGGCAATATTGCTTGCCGATAAATTGGGGAATATTAAAGTGTTGGCACCACCCTCAATCAAGTCACTAAATGGATGGTGTTTTTTCAAAAGTTCAGTATCAAAAGCAAGGTGCGCCTGAACTTCACCATCAACAATCATGGTCGGGTGCTTCTTTTTTAGAATCTGAACTGCTTCACTCATTTTATCAGCATCCTTACCCTTCGCACTACCGTAATTTGAATACGTTACCATGGCTATTCTTGGCTTTATATTAAAGCGTTCAATAGCCTGGGCGGTAAGTTCTGTAATCTCTACCAAATCTTCAACCGAAGGGTCAAGATTAACGGTTGTATCAGAAAAAAATAATGGTCCCCGGGAAGTAAGCAGTATGTACATGCCGGCTACCCGATTGACACCTTCCTCTTTTCCAATGACATGAAGGGCAGGACGAATTGTATCGGGATAGTTTCTGGTTAATCCTGAAATGAAAGCATCTGCTTCCCCATTCTCCACCATCATAGCACCATAGTAATTACGATAATAGATGGTTCGCTTTGCCTCCGAGGGAGTCATTCCCTTACGTTGCCGCTTCTTATAAAGAAGTTTGGAGTAGTGGTCAATAGATGCCTCGTTTTCATGAGCCCTTGGGTCTACGATGGGTACATCGTTTAGATCAAGGTTATTTTCAATGATCAGATTATGGATGGCTGTCAAATCTCCCAACAGAATCGGGAATGCTATTCCTTCGTCGCGAACCTGCTGCGCCGCTTTCAATACCTGAATATTTTCGGCATCGGCAAATACTACTCGTTTTGGGTCAGTTTTGGCTTTGTTGAGTATAACCCGTGAAAGGCGCTCATAACGGCCAAGACGGCTCGATAACTGTTGCTCATAAGCATCCCAATCCGTAATGGGGCTTTTGGCTACGCCGGTTTCCATGGCTGCTTTTGCGACAGCCGGTGCAACGGTAGTCAATAAACGTGGGTCGACTGGTTTTGGAATGATATAGGTACGACCAAAGGCGAGATTAGATTCGTTGTATGCTAGGTTAACGATATCGGGCACTGGCTTTTTGGCTAGGTCTGCAAGTGCTCTTACAGCAGCAAGCTTCATGGCTTCGTTTATCTCGGTGGCACGTACATCCAAAGCACCTCTAAATATGTAGGGAAAACCCAGAACATTATTAACCTGGTTTGGGTAGTCAGATCTTCCAGTAGCCATTATTATATCTTGTCTCGCTTCAACGGCATCGGGATACGATATTTCTGGATCTGGGTTAGCCATGGCAAATACGATGGGGTTGTCAGCCATAGAACGAACCATGTCTTGTGATACCACGTTGGCTACCGATAAACCAAGAAAAACATCAGCACCTTTAAGCGCTGCTTCTAATGATTCAAAGCTACTATCAGTAGCGAATTGTTTTTTTAATTCATCCAAATCAGTTCTGCCGTTGTGTATGTGCCCTTTTCGGTCAAACATAGCAATATTTGCAGGTGACACTCCTAGTGCCAAGTAAAGCTTTGTACAGGAAATGGCAGATGCACCGGCGCCAGAAACAACAACTCGTACGTCTTCTATATTTTTTTCTACTAATAAAAGTGCATTTAATAATGCGGCTGCACTAATGATTGCAGTACCATGCTGATCATCGTGCATTACTGGAATATTTAACTCCTTTTTTAGTCGGGCTTCGATTTCAAAGCATTCTGGTGATTTTATATCTTCCAGATTCACCCCCCCGAAGGTGGGCTCCATAATTTTGACGGTTCTCACAAACTCATCAACATCTTTGGTATTAAGCTCAATATCAAAGACATCAATGTCTGCATAAATCTTGAAAAGAAGACCTTTTCCTTCCATTACAGGTTTGGATGCTTCGGGTCCGATATCCCCAAGCCCTAATACAGCGGTTCCGTTGCTTATTACGGCAACCAAGTTTCCTTTTGCGGTATATTTATAGACATCTTCAACATTTTTGGCAATTTCAAGACAAGGGTCGGCTACGCCGGGAGAGTAGGCGAGCGAGAGATCACGCTGGGTATTTGTCTCTTTGGTAGGAATTACTTGAATCTTTCCGGGACGGCCCTTAGAGTGGTAGAAGAGGGAGTCTTCTTTACGGATTTTTTGGTTCATAAGGATTACAGGATGATTTAATACCACTAAGGTACGAACAAACAACCCATGAAATGAAAGCGGTACTAGATTTTAATGGATATTACCGTGATCCTAAAAAGAGGAGGTTATAAGTTTTTTAGGATTTTCTTAGTGAAAGATTGGGCTTCTTCGTCGTAAATGGCAGTTTGTTTGAAGCTTTTTCTATTTTTTACAGAATAAGCTCTTCTTTTAAGAAAGTAAGCTGTGACCATATAGCCAATGAACATTCCCATATAAATCCAAAGCGAAAGTGTGTTAGATACATTACCATGGAAAGCAAAAAATAGCGTTGTATTGATAATGGTAACCGACCATAATGTCACAGAAGCCCACAAATGATTTAGACCATTATCAATTAATATGTGATGCACGTGGTTTCTATCCGCTTTAAATGGAGAACGCCCGTTGATCAACCTAACTATAAAGACCCTCAGGGTATCAAAAATAGGTACAATCAACACTACCATCACTATTATTGGAGCATTGAAAAATGCATTTGGGTCATTTCGGTAGCTGACGTTGAGTCGAAGAAATTCAATTGTAAAAAACGAAAGTAGGAATCCAACAACTAAGGATCCTGTGTCTCCCATGAATATTTTGCTGGTATTAGAGAAATTGAATCGAAGGAATCCGAGCAGGGCCCCTGATAAAGAAAAAGCTAAACAGGCAAATGTGTAATGCTGATTCAGTAGGAACCAAACCCCAAACCAAAGAGCTGCAATCAGACTTATTCCGCCAGCCAATCCATCAATTCCATCAATGAGATTGATTGCATTAATTAGGGAAATGAATATAAAAATTGTTAGCGGGATACTTACGTAGTCAGGAATAAAATACCAACCAAAAATTCCATAGAGGTAATCAACCTTAAACCCACCCATTACAACAAGCGTAAGGGTTGCAATTATCTGAACAATAAGTTTCTTAGCTGAGTCTAGGGCAAGGATGTCGTCTTTAAGTCCTAGGAAAAACAGAATTATAAGTCCAACCATTGAAAGACTTGTAAGGTTCGAATCTATTATTTCTTCGGAATGAGGCCAAAGAAAAAATGCGATCAGGGTTGAGGCAAACAGAGATATACCGCCAAGTGTTGGCGTTTCGGTTTGATGGGAACTTCTAAATCCTGGTTTTGCAGTAAGATTTAAGAGATTTGAAAGATTAATAATGATAGGTATTGAAACGATTGCTAGAAAGCAAGAAATCAAAAAAGAAAGCAGACATTGGTATATCTGCCTATCAACCAGTTGATTCGTAAAATTACCTGTTAAAATATCGTTGAGTAAAGCTTGTTCCATGGCAGGATCTTCTTTTTTTATTTCCTATTTTAGATTATGAGCCTCAATAGGTTTTGACTTACACAAAGATGTTGATTTATACTTGAATTTGCACAACCGTTTGATAAATATAAAATTAGGTATCTTACTAATTTATTCGTCTAACGTACAGTAATACACTTTATGAAAAAAATTGTAAAATTTTGCGAAGAGGTTTGAGGGTAGTAGTAAACCAATAAGGTGCGATATCATTGACTTTCCATGCTTTACGATCATTTTTATTTGCTATTAATCTATTTTTAAGCGTAGCATTACTAGCACCTCCTGTTCTCATGCGAACCATAATTTTTTGGATATAAGCTAGTTTGGCGTTGTTTTTATGAATCATACGAAGCATAAGTTCATAATCTGCGGCCGTTTTCATATCTAATCTAAAGCCCCCAAACTGAATGTACCATTGCTTTTTTAAATAAAATGTTGGGTGCGGCGGCATCCAACCCCATAAAAAATCATTGCTTTGAAATTTTCCGGCGTTCCAGTTTCGATGAATTCTGTCAGAGTTTTTGTTGCTCACGTAAATCAGATCTCCGTATAGACCATCAACCTCTATCTTCTTGAACTCTTCTGCAATTCTTGATACTATCTTGTTGGAATTGAACAAGTCATCCGCATTTAAAAACCCGATTATATCACCGGTTGCTAAACTGATGCCTTTATTCATAGCGTCGTAAATTCCTTGATCGGCCTCAGAGACAAATTGATGGATTTGGTTTCCAAATGAACTTACAATTTCTTTGGTTGTGTCTGATGAGTCACCGTCAATTACAATATATTCGATTGAGGGGTAATCCTGACTTAAAACCGATTCTATTGTTTCCCGAACGGTATTTTCACCATTAAAGACTACCGTAATTATACTAATTTTCACTTTGCATTACTCGGTTTCTGATCAATATTGCGGGATTCCCGCCATAAATACCGTACGGTATCAAGTCTTTGGTGGCTACTGAGTTTACCGTTAATACAGAATGAGAGTGGCAGGTTACTCCGGGGCAAACCACTGCTTTGGAGCCAATCCAGACGCCTGATTCCAGCGTTATTGGAGCTAGAATTAAGCTAAACAGGGGACTCTTATAATCATGGTTTCCAGTTAACAAAAATGCCTCCTGGGACAAACAACAGTTAGCCCCAATTGTTACATTGGTCAAGTTATCAATCCATACCTTTTCTCCTATCCAAGTATTTTCCCCAATCGCAAGGTACCAAGGATATTTGATATTGACTTTTGGTTTTATCATTACATTTGCAGCAATTTTCGAGCCAAATAGTCTGAGTATAAATACTTTAATAAAAACAGGGAAAGGAATGTAGGTATTTAGAAACACTCGTCCGACGACATGCCAGGCCAATCGCTTCAATTGGCTTCCGGGCTGATACCAGCTATTATCATACTTTGATAGATCTGTCTGGGGAGCGGAGGTTTTTTTCATAATTTTTTAAAAAATGTTCGATAATTCGCTCTTTGTCCTTTCCGGCGGTTTGATATACTTCGTATACCTTAGCATCTACTAAAAAGCGATACCAAAAACCTTGAAGAAAGTGCCAGATCAGCCCTTTGGTCCCGTCCAGAAATCCAAGTTTGAAAATGTATCTGTATATAAAATAGAGTACAGGCCTTGTAAACAGGGGTAGGGAGGCATATTTAACTTTTAAGTACCTTTTTCTTTGTTCTTGTGTTCCAAAGAGGAGCGGAGTAACGCTTTCTCTCTCTTCAAAGTTATATTTAATATTGAGCAGATCAATAACTTCCCTTGTTGCGTAAAGATTATGTTTTTGAGTCCACCAAGTAAGGTTATTAAGGTTGTGATCTACGATATCATTACCAAAGCGTTCAACGGTTCCTTCGTGTACCTTGATATGTTCGTCCATCCACAGCTCTTCACACATCCCTTTGCCTGATTGCCATATCCTTAATAACCAAATAGGGTAATAGCCCCCGTTTTTGATCCATTTATTCATAAACATTACCCGGCGTTTGACATAGAAACCTGAGACATCAACGGGTGAGTTGGGAAGTATGGTATTTATTTCGTCCGCAAGTTGTGGAGTAATATATTCATCAGCATCCATACGCATCAACCACTTAGTGCCGAAGGGGTTGTTATGTATGCCGTAGTTAAATTGGAATGCGTAGGACACCCAAGGATTTTGGACGACAACTGCCCCCAAACTCGTGGCTATTTCGACGGTATTATCTGACGAAAATGAATCTACGATGAATATTTTGTCTGTTATCAGCAATAGGCTCTTTATACACCGTTCGATATGAAGGGTTTCATTATGGGTGAGAATAATGACTGATAAGTCAACCATGATAGAGCTACTAAAATTAAATTATTAGTTTTTGGACGAGGGCTGTATTTTTTGGTACTCGTATAATAGCTTCTTCGCTACCACTGAAATATCAAAGTTTTCGTAAACCATTTTTAGTGCATTTACGCTTCTGTATACCCGATAGGCTTCGCTGCCAAGTAATTCAGTTAATCCTTCCTTAACCCCCTCAATTGTCAACGGGCATAAGTGAGCAGCTTCGTATTTTTTGATGTAATCCCCGAATCCAATCCTATCCGAAACGAGTGCGGGAACCCCACAGATCATGGCCTCAAGCACAGCGATGGAGAAACCTTCTGAATAGGAGGGAAGTACAAAAATATCTGCATCGGCCATTGCACTTTTCTTAGTTGAGTCGGTTAGCATCCCGACTAGGTATACCGAATTTTGCAGGTTATGTTCTTTTATAAATACCTCAACTTCCTTTTGGTAACCATCGTCTGGCCCTGCAAGCACAAGATAAGCGTCATCATGGGCAGCTACGTACTCTTTAAAGGCAGGTAGTACTAAATCGAGACCTTTCTTGATATTCAGTCGACCCATGAAAAGGACCAACTTCTTATCTTTTGGTAAATGAAAGTTTTCTTTAAATGTACCCTTTAGGGGTAGCTCTTGGTAATCCCTAAACTGCATCCCATTTGGAATAATGGCCATATTCCTTGGTTCGTGGCCCAAATACTCAATTACATCTTTTTCTTCGTCGGTATTATTAATTTGAATGAGGTCTGCTTTTTCTAATAGTCTTTTTTGATACAAAAAGCTGACTATTGCTTTCTTCCAATGACTGTTGTTAATGGCCCACCTATCCAACAAACCATGAATAGTAATCACTTTGGGGACGTTGTTCCTGATCAGAAAAGGTGCCAAACTGCCAAAATGCCAAATACCATGGATATGAATTATATCGTACTCATGGATGTGTTTTTTAAGGAATGAATAGAGATCTAGTGAAAATTCATTGTAAAAATTACTGATCGGCGTTGTACGGTTACACCTGATTACTCTTGCACCTTTTGGAAGGTCGTACAACCTTTCTCCGGGAGTCATTGGACTGGCAATATCGACCTGATGGCCATTTTTTATTGCCTCCGTTGTATGATCATAAATTATCCGTGCCGGCCCGCCAATTGCCCAGGTATAGGCGCAAATATTTAGAATTTTCATCAATTTCTATATTTTCAAGCTAATTGTTGGTAGGCTTTTACCATGTCAATTGCCACTGATTGAGGACTAAATAATTTAATTATTTCTTTTGAACGATTACCGAATTTTGTTAGTTGGTCTGGATGGTTTACACAGTAGTTCATGGCCTCAATTAGCGCGTTCTTGTCGGTAGGGTCAAAGATAAAACCGTTTCCAGAAGGTTCAACAAGATCTGATACACATCCGCAATTTTCTGAAACAATGACAGGCATTCCGCAAACCATAGCTTCATTAACAACTAAACCCCAGGGTTCGGAGTAGCTTGGTAGAATCAAAACGGACGCCCGAGCAAGTGATGTAGGTACTTCCTGCCACGATACCCCCCCGATGAATGTCACATTTTCCAAGCTATGATTATTTGCAAATGCTTCCAGTGTGGCACGTTCAGGTCCTTCACCTACAATGATAAGCCCCCAGTTGTTATCAGCCATTTCATTTGCCAGAGAGTCTTTGTAAGCGGACAGTAGTGTTTGTAGGTTTTTCTCCTCGGCAAGCCTGCCAACATAGATAAAGTTATGTGTCTTGGCTGTTGTCGTACTGGTCTTAGCCGATAAATATTGACTTCTAATTCGGGCATTATCAACCACGGCGGCCTTTTTGACCAAGATTTTATTAATCGGAATGCCTAAGGTTTGAAGATACGTGGCCGTACTACTTCCGAAGCAAAAAAAAGCATTTGCCCTCCCCAGAATAAGTTTTTTTAATGACTCTTTTAATGGAGAACGTGCCTTGTCGGCAAGGGATGATTCGGATGAGATGATAACTTTAACCCCCACTAACCTGGCATATACCATCAACACTACCTGCGCTACATCAAAATAGCCGGTAATATTCAGGATATCAGGTTTATAAGCGAAAAATTCCCGAAAAAGGGCAGTAGTTCTTTCAATGATACCAACCGAATCCAGGCTTCGATTAAAGAGAAGTTTGTAAGGATAGTCATATTCAGCCAGATTAGTACTTCCCAGCATACTTTCCCTGCTTTTCTCGTATAAGGCAATTTGAGCCACAAGAAGCGAGCTTGATGAGGATTGGTCTATTAACGTATTTTGAATTGCTTCAAATAGAACCGATTTATAGTGGGCCCACAGCTGGTTGTGAACAATCAATATTCGCATCAGGGCTTTGGGATTAAATAGTTTAAAAATATGGGATATAAGTTCTTGGCTAAATACCTTTGTCCTTCATCATTGTAATGTACCACGTCATTCTCCCGGTACAGGCTGAGGGTCGGCTTCCATTCAAAAAGTTCTTTTATGAGGAGAACGGAATCTTTCTTTGCAAATTGAATAATTTCCTGCCCCTCGTAGTTGTATTGACCAGACTGGATTTCACTCGTTTCGGGATGTAACACTAATAGAAAAGGGATTTTGGCTGATTTTGCAATTGTTTTCATTTGGTTGAATCCGGGATTAAATCCGACCCCATTTTTATGAATCCCCGCATCACCAACTGCTATCGGAGCAAAATCTGTACTAGTATCGGAAATGCCTTTAAAATACCGTGGATATAAATAACGAACCCACAATTCTTTGAGTGCCCAATCAAATTGTTTGTTAGGAAGGTTAATATCAATCCCTACTTGATCGGCATGAGTCATGTTATCGTGCGCATCATGGCTGCTTGCCATTAAACAAATAAGATCGGCATTAAATAGACTGTATTTGTTCAGATAGGCTGCGATATTATCTGGTCCCCAGGATCCAGCGGCAATGTTTAGTACTCTTACGACTCTGTTTAATGCCTTAGATAGTCTGTATTCCAATAGGGTACTGGCAAGGCTATCATTATCGGTGAGGCTTCCCCCTAGTACTACGGAGTCACCAACAAGAAGAATGACAGTAGTATCTTTATTGGAAATGGATCCGCTGCGCATTGAATACTCGTTGGTACGAATAATATTCCCAAAACGTCTAACCTCTTGATTTGGAGCGTATATATATTCAAAATCAGGGTCTGAAATGTATAATGGAGTATTACAAAATCCAAAACCCAAGCGTAGCACTAGTTCGAGGATTAAAGAAACTATTGTCAGAAAAATTAAAATTCTGAATAGGAGTTTTGGCATTTTGCTTTTCTAAATTTGGGGCTTAATACGCTGCAAATTTAGAACTACTTTCGGTATAGACCTCACATATTCACAATTGACTATCATGTTTGGAATTAAAAATACATCATCTATTGCCTATTTGTTTCTGCTAATAATCTGGTCTTACACCTTTTATGTAAGTGTGATCAACCCTCCTTTTTTTGGGTATTTCTCTGTTGATGAGAATTTTATAGCAGATTCAGGAGTATTCTTGTGGTATGGAAATACACCTCGTGGTTTGGATTGGCCTGCCTCACCGAGTATTCTAATTGCCTTTATTCTATTTGGTAGTAAGGTACTGGTTAGCATACTATCCGGATCCAATAATTCGAGTGAATTATTGGATCTGTTTAAGAAATTTGATGTGGAGGCATTTAATTATCTAACATCGAGAGAGAATTTTATAATAGAACTTCGGGCGATTCAGCTAATCGAGGTAGGAATAATCCTTATTTTGTTAATCAGATTTTTTTTTAGTAGAAAGCATAAATTACTTACGCCAATTACTAGGCAGGTTTTGGCTTATACTTGTGTATCATCCTACGTAATATGGTTTAACGCGCCTGTTTTAAGGCCCGAGGCATTGGCTGGTGTTTTATTTATGTACCTCCTTTCCTATGTTATTTTTACGGATGTACTTGATAAGAATTCCTTTTGGGTGATACCTGTTTTATTTGGAGTGATCTTGTCCGAAAGATTACTTTTTGTGTTTGTTAGCCCCATTGTACTAGGGGCAGTTTATTTTTTAAGTGACTCCCGAAAGTCTAAGAGAACCATTTATTCTCTATTATTAATAATTGGAGTTTTTATTATTCTTTGCCCGTTCCTGATTACCGATACTCTTGTTGTTTTGAAGTCTTTTGTTGGCGGAATATTGGCGAAGATGCAAGATAAGCCAATGACAACCTTATTCAATGTAGATTATGTACGTGAATACCTTAGTTCCCCAATTAGTTACCTGATAATTATCCTTTGTGGCTTTGGTATTTGGAAATTATTGAGTTCTAAATCACCATTTCATTGGATACTAATTGGAAACTGGTTTCTTTTTTTAGTGTTAGTTCTTCGCTCCTCCAAAATTTATGACACCCATGTGCTTCCAGCTGGTATACTTACGGTCATCATAAGCGCTTTGGGTATTGTTTTAATCAGCGAAAAGATTAACAAGGGGTGGCTAATTGCTTCGGTCTTGGTAGTAGTTTTAATATTACCCAGTTTAACTTCCTATTGGGAGTTTCAAAAAAGAAGTCATGTGGTATCTAATATTGAAATGGCGTTCCATTGGATAAATACCCTCCCCTCAAATACTCGCTTATTAGTGCTGCCAGAATTGGAATTTTACCTGCCAAAATCTATCAATTGTTTAGCCCGGGAAGCCGAACAAAACAGAGATCCCTTAAAAATGGTAAGAAAAATAGGGTATCTCTTAGGTCGGAAAGATAACGGGAGTCAATTTGATCTACCTTTGGTAGCCAAGTCGTTTTGCTTCGAAGACGAAAGACAATATGATATACAATATCAAATATTGATGCAGTATTACAAATTAAATTCGGCAAAGAGGTATGACTACGATGTATATCTTGAAACAGTTGAGCTTGCAAGCCATAGCGTACCAACAACCGCAGCGATCGCTGACTTTAAGTCTGGCAAGTATTCTTATTTTATTGCTGATATTAAACTAGAAGGAATGGAGCCAATAAAAGTATTTATAGATAATCTACGGACCCCAGTTTATTGTTATAAAGTACTGTAATTAAGTAGATTGAGTAGAAAATTATTTTGATAATTCTAACGGTGATTCAATAAATTTTATACCTAAGAATCGAATCATTACAACGTAGGGAAACCAAAATGAAACATCGTATGGACGACCATTAGATATTAATAACACTATGAAATAAATGAAGAAATAGGCAAGGAACAAGGTGAGTGGATTGGTTGGTTTGCGGATCTCTTGGATAGTATACATAAAGAGATACAGATTGAATCCACCAAAAAATACCAATCCTAGTATACCGTGATTTATTAAGGACTCGATCAAAGGAACATCCATAAAAGAGTCTTTATAACCTTTCCCAAGCAATATTAACTCTGGATTATACATAGCATTACTAAGGTAACTGAAACTAGTTACACGTCCCATTGCCGAGGCATCGACACCGGCAGTCTCGGATAGCTTCACTCCAAAAGCAGTGAATAGGACGTCCATGATTTTCGACTCAAATCCGTACCAATATCCGTATAAAAGACTGTACAAATCGCTATACCTGCTTAAAACTATATTCAGGGCAATGTAAGCAAGGATGGAATAGATTAAATTACGGAAAGTGAAAACTTTTTTTGTGATGCTAACTAAACTATTAAAGTTTGCATTTACTAAAAAAAATATTCCTAACATTAGGCCAACTGCAAGTAAAGAAGACTTTACCTGGGCTAGTACTAACACTGCGATGCTGAATAAGGTAGATGCCAGCAAAAAGGCCCTGATTAAAATATTTTTGTATTGCCAAATAAGCACTAATGCGGTCAATAGTGAAACCAAACCATTCCTTGCTGCAATATGAGGGTTTCCTCCTTCTTGAGCATTTGAATTTTCAAACGTAACAGCAGCTCTCATTCCGATTTTCCAATTCGGATCTGTTAAAAGAGAGTAAATGAGGGTAAGATTAGAAAAAAAAGCAAATAGGAATAGAATTGGGACAAGTGTATCCTTTACTTGATTGGGTACGTGTATAATCAGAAATAGAAACACCAAAGTAATAACATAGTTTCCTAACTCCACAAAAGTATCCAGACCAGTATTGTTAAATACAAAAAAGTGATACAATGACAAGCCAAGAAATAAAGATGCGTATTTCAGTAGTGTAAGGTTAGGCTTATACAATCTGATGAATAAGTGCGCCGGTATCATTAACAATAATGCAAGACCAAAGAATAATGCCGAAAAGACATTACTGGCAGGACCAATGCGCAATGTATCCCTGATGAAAAATATAATTGGAAACCCGTTAAATAGCATGGCTATCCCTGCGGAATAGCGTAAATTATTAAATAAGGCTAGTAAATTTTTTGTATTCATTTGACAATAATAATCTGACGATGAATTATATAATCCCAATCTCCCTCGCGGATTAAGTAGTACAGTTTCCTTAACCGGCAGTAAAAATACAGGACTTTTCTGGGAAAGGGGCTTAAAACCTCTTTAAAATAGGCTTCTTGAATTTCTGAGTGTTCCTTTCTCCCTAATTCCGCAATCGTGGAAGACTTTGCCTCTTGATGTACTCTTAATGCACCAGATAATTGATTGACCCTTTTTACTTTTATTACTCTATCAAGGGTAAACCTAGTCACAAATTCATAATCAAATGCAAATTGATACTTTGTGCTTAGCATTCCGTACTTCTCCAAAAGTTCTTTCTTAAAGAAAAGCGACTGATTATGTATTTGCATCCCCTCAATTAATTGTGAATTTAGATTATAAGGCACAGTTTTCAATAATTCTGTGACTGTATCCTCTTGATCTATAATGAATAAGTCGCCATAAACGATGTCATAAGAAGGGTTCTCTGTAACTACCTGCCCAAAATAGGGTAGGGTTCCAGGAAAATAGACATCATCAGAATTTTGGAAACCAAGCCAGTCACCGGTAGCAATTCTAAACCCTTTATTTAATGCATCTACCTGTCCTTTATCTTTTTCGCTCACCCAAAAGGCAATATATTTTTCATATCGTTTAATTATTTCAACGCTGTTATCCTCTGACCCCCCGTCAATAATGATGTATTCAAGGTTTGGGTATCCTTGGTTTAGAACGCTCAAAATTGTTCTTTCAAGGTACTTACCCTGATTGTAGGAGGGGGTTATAATACTAAGCTTTGGGAATGCTTTACTATTTTCAAGTTTTGGAACTTTCAAATTCTCAATAAACTGTTTTAAGACATCTGTATAAAATGTTAGTGACTCCATTGTTTTTATTTAATTATGAGTCAAATCAAAATGTTTAATACTTGAAATAATGAAAGATAAGACCTTCACGACCTTTTTTCTGATATTTCTATAACTTTTGACTCTGACCTTTTTTCCATAACTAACACCAATAAAAGAACATAGCTTTTCGTATGTGTCACACTGTTCCAGATAGAGGCTTTTCAGGTTGATCCAGTCCTTATCATTCGTAGTTAACCTATTATGATCAGACCAGATAGGGTGGTAATCAACGATTCCCGCAAACTCGACTGAAATTAATGGGGCATCATTTACGACATACTCTTCATTGTGAAATTTTAATGTGGATCCAATAACGGAATGCAGTCCGAAATGCCAAGCTACTTGCTGTATAACAGAAACATTATTAAAATATATGGGTAAATAATTTAACCATAATTGATCCATTGCCATTCCATCGCACAAGTCTAGATAGTGCCGATCTACCGCTCTTTTTTCCCACCAACTTAATAAAGAATGTGTTTGGTTAGAAGGATGTATGATAATGGTTCCATTCGTAAACATACCAATATTCAATATACGTTTGTCATCCAAATCACATGATTGGGACTGACCTATCGGTTTTGTACGATGAGGAGTAAGTTGAATGAAAGAATTCTTATTTATTACGCTCTCGATTGGACCTAGAATGAAGGTAGTGGGGGATAGGTAGATTAGTTCTTCAAATTCCGGATAGGTATGAATAAGCTCTCGGATAAAAAATGGCTTTAAGGCAGCCAATAATTCATGCTCGTAGTATTTATCTGCCATTTCCTCCCAAGGTGAATTTTTTAAAGAATCCACTTCAATAGGTTCAACCCAATCAGGTAGGTTATTTAATGGTACAGAATCTACCCAGCCTATAAAAAATTTGTAATCAGGGTTAAAGTTTAATAAGGACTGACCAAGGCATAGCGCGTTCTTTAAATGATCTCGGTTGCATATAGTAAAAGCGATTTTCATTTCAGGTTTGGAGAGGTCTATAAATGCTTGTTTGGAGCTTGGGCAAATGGCTCATTTCTAATTTCTTGTATTTCCAAGCTATTCAATAATTGAATAAACCGGGACCGTGCTATCTCATTGGGTACGTTAAGTTGTGGCCACCATCGATTGATATAGTATTCCCAAAATATAGAATCGTTTATGGCCTCCTTTCGGTTTGAAAGAAATGAGTTTATCGTTCTCTTGTTATTTTTAACAATTTTCCAACATCTTTCAACTAATCGGAGTGATAAACCGCCTAGTTCTTCAAATGAAGTTAGGGTTTTATCCTTTGTGTACAGGTAATTGGACGTATTTAACCTCTTGAATAGCTTATCTTGAATTGTTTCTTGTTGGTCGCAAGGCACTGCACCTTGAACAAAATCAAAACCTTGCCTACACCAATAAGATAATTCATTTTTATTTATTTCTGCTTTTAGTTCGTTGATCAATAGGTACTTACTCCAACCGAACTGCGCATATAAGTTCTCACTTAAAAGGAGCTTAGTGTAGTTAAACTGATTTGAAAAGTAACGATCATCAAAAGAAACGAAATCGGCGGAGGGACATAGTTCTTGGGCCTGTTCTAGACATTGATTACTTTCTGCTTTAATGAAAGTAATAGGAAAGCTATTCAAATGTTCATTACAGCTACGTAAAGAAGCAATTTCATACTCTGAAAGGTTATTTCCAAATAAAGGAATCAGGACAGTTACTTGCTCTTTCATCTATGCTGTATCAATAATCTTCAAAAGAGTAGTCAGTGGTGCAATGAGTGCTTTCCTAACTCTTTGGTATTTATAAACTTTTTCTGGTTTTATGTATTTACATGGGAACGCCCTGAAATAATCATTTCCGTTTTCGAGAAGTTTAGTATGATAATTTTCAAATAGACTTTTTAAATCCATTCTTTCATCAAACCTAAACCGATTCTGGTATTTTGATAGTTCCTCAGGCTTTCTGGGGTCATAACCGCTGTAATGAAAAAAGATCAATGGAATAGTATCATTAATATAGTAGTTCTCCTCAAATTGTGAAAACCTTCGTTCGTGTAAATTCCAATACGCAACGTTGTACCCCAAATCCTTTTCAATATAGGTGTCTGGAAGAAACAGTGTGACAAAATTCATCCAGTTTTGATCTACGAAAAGTCCCTCACAGAGTGAGATTTTACATTCATCCCTTAATTTCAGCTCCCACCACGTTATGAAATCTAATGATGCTGTACTTCTTCGGAAGGCACAAAAACCGAGATTGAAGACGCCCGTATTTAAATGATGAAGTTCATTCGGTGTTTTTGTGTCTTCAATAGGTGAGCAAATGTGTGGTGTTACAACTGCACTGTGGTAGTCTAATTTCTTTAAAAGTTGTGTAAGATGCTGATAAATAATAATATCTGGATCAAAATATATTACTTTTTCGGCTTGCTTGTACTTATTGAAAAAGTAACTAAAAAAATAGGGCTTAACAGCAGTATTAAGCTCTGTAATATTGTAGTCTTCGCACATCTGATCAAATTGACTTATACCAATTTGATGAACCTCGAGAAGTGTATAAGGCAAACTATGATCCTCCGAAAATGTAATACCTTCCAGCCTATCTACTAAACCGATAAAATATTGAATTTCTGGGTTTGTTTTTTTTAAAGAATCTCCAAGCGTTTTGGCTTGTGCCATGTAGTTAATGGAGCAAATAGTAAAAGCTACGGTCATTTTAAGAGTTAATTTCTAGTAAAGGTCTTGCCATGTTATCTTCAATTATTGACAAGAACTTTTGAATACTTTTTTCTGTATTGTGCCTTTCCAAAACTTTTTGTTTTGCTCTTAAACCCTTTCTCTTACAATCGGCAGGATTTACAATTAACTCTACAATGGCATTTGATGCTTGACTAATATCAAGGTAATCTACTATCGTACCGGCATCTTCTTCTACTAACTCAGGAGCGCCGCCTGCATTTTTAAAACATACGATCGGTTTCTGTAAGAGGGCCGCTTCTAAGACAACCAAAGGATAAGGATCTTCTCGTGAGGTTAGGAGAAAAATATCGAATCTAGTCATGATATCCAATGCATTGGGAGTAGGAGGAATCAGTATGATTCGATCCGTAAGTGCAAATTGCTCAATGTCAAACCTGATCAGTTCATAAAAGGGCTGTTTTGAACCGGCACCAACCCAAACGAAATAAATTGGTATCCCGGCAAGTTTCTCAATTACTTGTCGGGCAATTAAGTTAAAAATATCGTTCCCTTTTCTCCATTCTGCGTTTCCGCAACCACCAACCACAATAGCATCAGAAGGAATATTGAAATTTCTTTCCAGATAATCTGAATCAGTTATTTTTATTTTCTCTAATATCTCCTTGGAATTGATCAGGGTAAACGTGCTTGACCGGGACTTAGGATAATTAAAATGCTCCAAATAGTAGTCTGACACAGCATTTGATACTGTAATTAGGTGAGAACTCTTATCTAAAAGGAATTTTAAATGAGATTCCTTGGTGTAAATTTCTACCGACATTTTGAGTTCGTGAGCAAAAACTACCAGGGGTATATGGTGCAAAAAAGTCAAGAATTCTTCGTACAGACCTGCATTGGCCACAGAGTTTACGAATACTAGTGCAAAATTCTGATCCTCTAAGTCTTTTTGGATCTTAAGATAATTTTTTCTGCTGACACCCTTTATTCTGGATTTCCAGAATGGCATTTGGGAGCGTACTTTATTTAGAAAGGTTCGCTTTTGTACTGGGGGAGAAGGATTAAGGACTGAAATAGTGGTAATATTCGCAAACTCTTCTAATAATTCGCCATCATCAGAAAGCAGGAGGTGTGAATAAACTCCCTGCTCTCTCAATAGTTTAATCAGTTGGAGTAATAATAACTGACTTCCGGCACGATTAGCATCGTGGGAAATAAATAGAACCTTCCGTGAATTCATTAAGAATAATTATGCAATAATGGGTAGTCCCAAAGGTAAGAAGGATCAATAAGCTTCAAAACTTTTCTTGCCAGGAACCTTCTTGGCCGGATTACCTATGTAAATACCCCATTCCTCCGTTTCTTTGGTAATGGCCGATCCCATGCCCACCAAGGTACCTTGTGCCACCCGGATATAATCTCGTATCGTGCTGTTTACCCCGAAGAAAGAATAGGATTCTACATTGCAATGCCCCGAAAGTACAACGTGCGAGGTAAAGAAGACGTGGTCATGTATTGTTCCGTGATGTCCAATGTGGTTGCCACTCCACATCACTACATTGTTACCAACGGTGGTGAAGGGTTGAATGGTATTATCTTCCAAAATGAAACAATTATCACCAATAACACTCTTATCGAAGATTGTGGCATGCGAACTTATATATGAAATTAGGGTGTACCCCTTGGCTTTGGCTTCATTATAAATACTCTCCCTGTTTCGATTCATATTTCGGGCTGTCATTGGCGCAAAAAATGAATATTCACTGGGAGGAAAAAGTGTTTCAACATCCTCAAATGCAACAAGTGGCAAACCGCGGAATAATGATTCCTTTAAATACTCCCTGTTTACGGCGAAGGCAACAACTTCGTGTTCAGAATCATGTTCTAGATAGTAATGAGCTAGTTCTGCGGTATCCAGAATTCCAAATAATACTACTTTCGCCATGGCTAAATAAGTTCAAATTCAGGTAATTGTGACTGTACTTCCTCGGGGCTATTAAACATCAGCACATCAATTATAGATAACCAAGGTACAAATGAATTAGAGAATTGTTCGTAAGTAAAAGGTTTACTTTTGATAAAATGGAGCTGAATACCAGCATCATGAAAAATACTTTGATCATAAAGGTCTATTCCCCCAATGGGGTTGATGTAATGATCAGCTGATTCAGAGGTACAGATAGAAAGTATTCTTTCTTGTCCTTTAAGATCGGTGTTGGAGTAGATACTAGATGAAGGGATAATCTCCGTATCTATTCCTATGTATTTAGCGGTCTCTTTAAGAGATACAAGGCACAATTCAGTAATGGTATCGGATTTAGTCTGCAATATCTCTTGTAATAGGCCGAAAGTTGTAGAAAAAAAAGGAGCCTTTTGATAAGCTTGCTGGACTGTTTTTAATAACTTTTTCTTCCAGTTTAGGTCACCAGAAATACTGATTTCGTTTATTAATTTATTTTGGCTGGCGTTTTGAAGCGGTATGGTAAAGAGGTGAGAGGAGCCGCCCACGAGGATATTGTTTCGGTTAATCCAACCTTTATTAATGAAGTTAACGTCATCATACAGCACCAATTTATCAACTGCGTTAAGCAATTGGTAGTAGCCAATATATGGCATAAAGTAAGGCTGCATGATTGCGATGGTCATGGTATATTATTTCAATTTACGTAAGTAATAGTCTTCCCCCTTTACAATGAGTCCCTTCATAGTAGTATCTGTTCCTAGCCGAATGTCAGTAGGTAGAGGTTTCATAACATTCTTAGAGAAAAATATATAATCAGCTTCCTTGGGAATTGGCTTTAATCCTTGTTCGAACGGGTTGATACTGATTAATTTTCTGGTTAGGTCCTTCCCGTAAAGTGGGTACTCAAAGTCATCATTTATGGTGCCTAGTGCTACATTTGCATCATTGGGCACCAAGGAATCAAACTTCGCATAAGCAGGGTACGTATCAGGCCTGGCAAATGTTTGATACTTCATTCGATCAGAGGTAAATGCAGACTCAAATCCATAAACAGAAAACGGTAGAGCTCTTATATTCAGAAATACAGACATCAGGGCAGAAACGCAAGCCAGGATCACAATAGATCCCACATAGGCTTTCCAAATTCCTCTACGTGGCTTGGTAATGGACAATCGATGATTAGAAAATAACATTAATAAGAAAAGTACTCCAAAGATACCCGTCTCAATAAAATATCTTCCTTTAAATGGATCGTAGGGTGCTGAATATGATAAGGCCAGAAAATGTAATACAAATGCAATACCCAGGAAATAATGTGGCCGAGATTTGAATACTCTCACCAGCACTAATAGAATTAGGGGAAGTATAAGTGCGAAACCAAAAATACCCCAATAAGGATTTGCATTATAAAATTCAAATCTTCTTTGGAAAGTGAAGGGTACTATCGAAAAGTCGGTTTCTTCATCTAGACGCATTTTGAATACATCTTCAACTTCTACAATAGGTTTTCTTATGAAGGTATTCAAATCATAGCCCCATTGTGCGTTTCTGATACCATCGAGGTTAAAGAAATCGTAAGAATACCTAATTACATTTCTGCTTCCTTGCTCGGCCAAATTACGAATAGAACCGGCCCGTTCGACTGATTGATGCTTTAAGGCAGTTGGTGGGCCGATAGGATGGCCAAACACCTGAATGTTTTTTATATAGCCAGTGGGAAGGGTATAAATTAGAATAGCTATCAGAATGGCTGTTCCAAGTCTAATGGTTTTATCGAAAAATGATTTAAACGAAGGTGAAAGAAAGACCGTGTAGATCATCAGTACAAATACCGAAGGGAGAAGTAATACAAATGTTACTTTGTGCCCGAGTACAATCCCAAAGGTTATGCCTGCCAGATAAAGGTAAATGTTTTTTTGGGTACTATGGAATGTATATAAAAAGTAAAGTAAACAGCTTAAATATGCGGTAAGTACTATGTCAGTTTCCGTAGTAATGGATTGCATGAGAAAGTCAAGAAAGAAACTGTAAGCAAATGCACAAAAAAAGCTTGCTGAGAGGTTTCTGCCAATTCTTTGTGCAATACCAAATACAGCAATTAGGGTGATCCAATAGGATGTATGGTGTATTATCTTAAATGCATTTTCGATGTTTCCTGATACAAGATAAGTGTAGATCTGAATGGTACAGATACTTTTCGGGTAAGTATCCATATTCCAGTTTGTACCACCAAAGTGCTCCATAGTACCCCGCTGAATATACCTGACCACCCGGTTGAGGTGCCCAGTCATACTATCCCATTCATTCGGAACAGTAAATAGTACGATTAATAGATTGGTGATTCCGATAATCAGCATGGTGCTAATCATGAAGGAAAATAAGACTTTCAAATAAGGAGATAACTCCCTAAACCATTGTCGGAATGTATTCCATCGATTTAAGACTACGGATCTGATAGAATATGGAGCATTCTTGTCTGTTAGCCGAAAGAAGTTGATCCCAAGGTGGAATAAACCTGAGATGGATAAAGTGCCAATAATCCAAGCGAATACATTGGCCGTTAGATCAAGGGCAGAAAGAATATAACCAATAGGTATGATTACACCCACCAATAGAATGAAAATACAAATTAACCACTCAGTTAGTGAAGGTTGGCTTATCTTTTTTGCGGCAAAACCAATCGTGACAATAAGTAAAAGGAAGGAGATCCAGTAAACTATTTCCATGACAGTAGGGTCATAGGTTACTATTTACGATTTGGCTAATCCGGTCGGTTTCTTCGGATGGTAAACCTACATATAGTGGCAGACACAATACCCTGGAAGAAATATCCTCAGATACTGGACATTCATAGTGCCTAGGCATGAAATCCAGAGTATTTAAGGAGGGGTAAAAATACCTTCTGGGAATAATCTCGTTTTGAACTAAAGCAGCCTGTACTTGCCGCATTATGCCTTCTGACTTAAATACTACGGGGTAGTAGGCGTAATTATACTCAATCTCTGGATGGATCAAAGGTTTTTGTAAATGGTCCCAGTTTAATAAGGAATCATAGTGTTCAAATATAGCTTTCCTTTCAGAAATAATATGAGATACGTGGGGTAGATTACACAGCCCCATGGCGGCATGAAATTCTGAATTTTTACCATTGATGCCCACGAAAAAATAATCTTCATCCCCTTTATGACCAAAAGCCCTTAACAGATGAAGCTTCTGGTGCAGTTCGGGATGGTTCGAAATAATTGCACCCCCTTCAATAGTATGGAATACCTTGGTGGCATGAAAGCTGCAAGTACTGATATCGCCGAATGAAAGTAGTGATTTGCCTTTATATCGAACACCAAACCCGTGGGCGCTGTCGTAAATAACCTTTAATGAGTTTTTTCTTGCGATGGCTTCAATTTCTTCAACTGCGCACGGGTTACCGTAAACATGGGTTGCCATGATAGCCTGGGTATTTTCGGTAATAGCTGCTTCAATGAGTGCAGGGTCAATATTAAACGTAAGCGGGTCAATATCTACAAAAACCGGAGTGCAATTTTCCCAAAGGATGGAGTTTGTAGTTGCGCAATAAGAGAAGGGAGTGGTAATTATCTCTTTTTTTATTTCCAGTGCTTTTAAAGCTATTTGTAGTGCTATCGTTCCGTTTGAACAATAGTAGAGATTCTCAACTCCTAGATAGGCTTTTAATTCATTTTCGAGTTTTTGGAGTAAGGGCCCGTTATTGGTGAGTTGCACTCTATCCCATATTTCGTGGATATATTGAATATATTCTTCTTTATCAGGTAAGAAGGTTTTCGTAACATTAATCATTCAAAATAGATTCAGTTTGTTTCAATGTAAAATTTAGTTGTGGACGAATGTAGCCTGGCCATTTTCCATACCATGACACATTTTCTCTATAATCTTCGATATCAAAAGAAAGCGCATCTTCCATGTTATAAATTACTTCGCTGGTATCCTTTACGACCATGATAGAAATGTTGTACGACCCATCGTTCAGAAAGTGCCCTGGGATTTCCAGCGCGCCAGTTACGATACCCTTAGCAAATGCTTGTGATTGAGTGCCGAGGTTAAAAATACATTCCCCGGTGTAGGAGTATAAATGCAGACTCAAATTCAGGTTAGCATCTTCTATCAAGTTCCAGAATTCAAATTGCAGTTTCATTGGTGTTCTCACATCAATGTGCAACAGATTGTCTACATACTCGGGGAGTAATCTAAAACTCTTTACGCGGATATCTTGATTACCTGGCGCCTGATCTATTTCGTCCCAATGCCGCTCTAACTGCTTTTGAGAAACCCGACTAAGGTAGGTACTAACGATATGGGTTGTTTCTCCCTGGTCAATGAGTCGTCCCTTCTCAAAATAAAATGACTTATTACAAAGTGCCTGAATGGCAGTTAGGTTATGGCTAACAAAGAGTAGGGTTCTGCCACTCTCCGATACATCACGCATTTTACCAAGACATTTCTTCTGAAACTCAGCGTCCCCAACGGCCAAGACTTCGTCTATTATTAGTATCTCAGGATCAAGGTGAGCGGCGATGGCAAAACCTAGCCGAACGTACATTCCAGAGGAATAGCGCTTTACAGGAGTATCAAGAAATTTTTCAACACCAGCAAAATCTACAATGGCATCAAAGGATTTCTTGATTTCTGGTTTTCCCATTCCCAGAATAGCCCCGTTCAGGAAAATATTTTCTCGTCCGGTTAGTTCGGGGTGGAAGCCTGTTCCTACTTCAAGAAGGCTGGCTACCCTACCATTAATTGTTACCTGACCCGTGGTAGGATCGGTAATTCGGCTCAATATTTTTAGTAGAGTAGATTTTCCTGCTCCATTATGGCCAACAATACCGATTCGATCTCCCTGGTTTATTTCGAAATTAACATCTTGAAGGGCCCAAAACTCTTCTTTCTCTTTAAAATCAGCAACTTTGGAATTCTTATTAAAAAGCTGTTCAAAAGTATTGGATACAACATCCCGGAGGCTCGAAGACTTTTGGGACCGCTGGTGATCAATGATATATCTCTTACTTATGTTTTCAGCAGAAATTACTTTCATATTTATATAAAACTATATCAGATATGATCAACAAATGTATTTTCCTTCTTACGAAAGTACATAAGAGACATGAACAATACTACTATTGAAACGATTATTGTGGAATACAGACTACTAGGGTCAAAGTAGGCCTTTTCCCCTAGTAAACACCATTTAAAGCCATCTATTATCCCAACTACTGGATTTAACAGGTAGTATTTATAAAACCATTTGCCTTCGACTAACCGACTACTGTAAGCGATAGGACACATATACATACCTACTTGGACCAGAAATGGAATTAGTTGGCCTATATCCCTGAATCTTACATTGATTACAGCGAAAAATAATCCAAATCCAAGGGAGCAGATAAAAGTCAGGCCAACAAAAAGAGGGAGGAATATAATATTTACGCTTGGCGGGTAGCTGTAATAAAAGCTTAGCCCAATGTACAAGCTTAAAGAAATCAAAAAGTCAATAAACCCCACGGAGAAAGCACTCAGTGGCATGAGCAATCTTGGGAAATAAACCTTTGAAACTAGATTTGAATTAATTACAACACTATTGCTTATCTGACTAAAAGAGTTCGAAAAGAAGGACCAGATAGTAAGACCCCCTAATATCATTAGTGGGTAGGGAATACCAGGATCACCCTTTAATTTAGCAACAAAGCTAAACACAAAGGCCATTACCAGCATTGTCATGAGTGGACGGATTACGCTCCAACCTATGCCCAACAATGTTTGCTTATACCTTACAGAAATATCCCTCTTTGATAATATCCATAGTAATTGTCGGTTTATCCAAAGGTCTTTCCAATAATCCTTCTCGGATCCGCCAGCTTTGATTGTGGTTTTATACGACATAGTTATACTTTGTAAGTAGCTAACAGCTATTAGTTTGTAGTTGTTAGCTTTTTTTAAGTATTTGATAAATAGAATATTAGCTATGAATTTAGCCAAATTAATAGTACAAACTAATTCTGCATTAGAACTTACTCGCGGGCATCACTCATTATTGAAGAATATACACTCTTAAAATAAATCAGAAGGAATGATAGAAACAGTCCAATCAATAGGCCAATCTGAGCTCTTTTGGCTAATACTACCTTTCTATCCACAGGCTTTTTTATCGGCTCTATAATAGTAAATAGTGGGGCTTCACGTACCAGTGACACTTTCATGGCCTCTACGTTCCTCATGGCTTCAACGTACAATTGTTGAACAAACGCCGAACTTCTTTGAAGCTTGTTAACCTGTACTTTACCCTCAGGAACGACAATCTGTGCACTATAATCCAATTCTTTCGCTAATCGATTTTCTGTACGTCCTAATGTACCGGCCAGAGAGTCTGCTCTTGATTGGAGCACTCGAAGTGTTCTACGAGTTTTTGAAGTTTGATTTTCAGTATAGACCTCTTCAACTGTTTCCAGCAGGGTATTTGCCCAAGTCTCGGCCAATAACGGGTTTTCGACTGAAACCTGAATCATGATAAATGATGATTTTCTATCTGGTTGGTAAACTTCAGTCCATATTTTCACTCTTTCTACAACATCATTTAGTGCAAGTCTTTGTGTTTTGTCGAACTTTTCAGGATCATTACTAGTGAAATGAAAATCCTCGAATTTTTCACTGTTTTCCCATTGATCTTTTTTTATGGCGCTTGAATCGATGTAAAAATTAGCAAGCAGCATTTTTTTTGTTCCAACTTCAACTTCCTTCATCAAGGCTCTTTCAACAACAGGCCTCGATTTTACAAAATAGAAGAAGTTCTCGCCGGTGTAGATGTTTGCATCAGGAGTTGAGTTTAGACCGAGTAAACCTGCTACATCTCCCAATCCGCTACCTGAGCCTGCTCCACCGCTACCTAAGTTGAATAAGACAGTCGCAATATATTGATCTGGTTTTTTTAAAAACCTATCTAATGCGTACCCTATCGCGTAGCCGCCAACAGAAAAGAGGAGGATTATTTTCCAGTTCTTGAGAATGGAATTCTTTATTGATACTAATTTTAGTACTACTTCCTTGGGAGAAATCTGATCCTCGGGTAGGACTTTTTTTGTTTCTACTGACATATTATTAATTATCTAATCGAACGAAAGGCTAGTAAGGTAAGAATGAGTGTCATTAGTGTTGATGTAACGGCGACACCTTGTTGTAAAATTTGCTGTGGGGATAATTCTGCACCTGATTTTACCGGGACATAAATTTCTGACCCTGGCTCAACTTTGGGGTATACATTGAAAGCCAAAAATTTTCGAGTCCTATCCACAGATCCATTTGGATATTTAACGTAGGCACTTCTGCGCAATGATTTCCTTGTAAATCCACCAGATTGAGAAACGTAATCTAAAAAAGACATTCTGTCGTTATATTTTACAGTGGTAGGGTACAGAAGTTCCCCCTTTACCTGAACCGTTTCCAGCCTCTTTGGAATACGGATGATATCCTCCTCCTGAATGATCAGATTTTCGTCTGAATTTGGATTTTTTATTATTTTATCGAGCTGAATACCAATAAATTCTTGTCGAGTTTCACCTGTTCCGCCAACGTCGAAGGCCCCGCCTTTTACATCGTTTGAAATTTGCCCAATAGCATTGGCAGTTTGCTGTGCCTCAAACTCGGATACTGGTGTGGTTCTGATAAGGGTCGCTCCTTGTAAATAAGCTAAGTCAGTGAGCCCACCCGAACGACGAATTAAATCGGTTATCTTTTCATTCTTACTAGCAATTCCATACTGACCGGGATTCAAAAACTCACCTTCCAATAGGATGAATTGTTGTTCCTGGTAGTTGGGTGACTTTCTTACGATTACTTCATCAAAAGGCATTAAAGGAAACCCACTGCCATTGAGGGATAGATCTCGGCTAACGTCAAATTGATAAACTTCTGAAATTAATGCATCGGCAGACTTGGCATCTGAATTCCTAACCCGACGAACTACCTCTACCTGAGAAGACTTAGCGGATTCTTTAAATCCACCAGCCCTTACAATCAAATCTTCGAGCGTCATATTAGACATATAAGGGAAGTTGCCACCATTATCCCCAATTGTTTTATTATTTACCTCTCCTTGGATATGGACCGTTGATATTTCAGCCAAATCAAACTTTGACGGAATCGTTATAATATCTAACCTAGTCAAGAGAAGATCAGGGACTTTATTGTTAAGGATATCCGTAAGGTTTAGTGAAATATTTTCAACGGATTGGTCAGGTCGGGTTCTGGTGATATTGATTCTGCCAACGAATGCGTCTTCACGAAGTCCCAAGGCGTGATCAAGAAGAATCTTCAAGCTCGGGTTATTATCAATTGAATATTCTCCCGGACGCATTACGGCACCCTGGATTGTTACAATATTTTCAAAACGGTCAATAATTGTTTCTACTGCTATTTCATCGCCTGTTTCTAGACCAAAGCTATCGTATTTCTCCTTAGAAACATCGACAATACGACGTTGCCCATTCGCGATCCTGTAAACTTTGACTTGGTCTTTAAATGCATTTTCTCTAAATCCACCAGCATAATTGAGCATATCTTTTAGAGTTTCTCCCTCCTTGGCTTCGTAGATCCCTGGTTTCTTGACAATTCCAGTTAGCTCAACTCGCTTTTTGTAGTAACCAACATTGACGTTGTCGTTACTTTGAAGGCGAATATCACCCGATAATGTGCCTCTGGTCAGATAGTCGTAAACATCAAAAGTAGACACTACCTTATTATTCCTGATCACCCTAATCTCCCTGAAGGATCCAATTTCATTCGGCCCTCCTGCTTGATAAAGTGCGTTGAAGGCGGATGATAAGGATGTTAAAGTGTATGTGCCAGGGTTAATAACCTCACCAGTAACAAAAACGTTAATGGAGCGAATCTGACCTAAGGTCAGCATTAATTTGGTAGGAGCAGCCTGACCATTTGAACCAAGCAGGCTGGGAACAAACTTGGAGAAGCGATCGAGTAGGATTTTTTGAGCTTCCTCAATGGATTTTCCTCCTAAATTCACATTTCCAACCCTGGGTATAGATACAAACCCATCCCTGTTAACGGTCAAATCTTGGTCAGGAAGCTGGGCGTAGCCATAAATATATAAATTAAGGTTATCCTCAGGCCCAATTGTGTAGTCACGGGGTGTCGCAATTAATTGATCCGGAATTGGGTTGAAAGTCTTGTTGGCGAATACAGAATATCCGAATATCTTTTCCCTTTGCGCAATTTTTTCTTGTTCTGCTTGTGAAATAGCCGTTTTTTTGGCGTCATTCTCGCTTTCTTGGGCGGCACGTAGGGCGTCCTCTGTATTCGATTTATTATTCAGACTATTCTCTGAGGCAGGGATATTTGCTGCTGGTTGGCCACTTTTAACGTCATTAATAGTGCCTTGGCTGGTTGTTCCCTGCGTGCTAGATGGCGCGGTGGTTGTGGTTGGAGCAGCCGGGGCTGGTGCGTTTCCTTGCGAATGGGCTCGTAGCGATGGTAAAGATAAGACCAATGCTAATAGCACTATTATTTTCTGATACATTGCGGGGGTATTCAGGTTCATAAAAATGAAAATTGTGACACGTATAGTAGGACCAGTAATGATTGAAGTGGTTATGCTTACTTACGATTTGAGAGAATCTGTCTTTTAAAAGTACAAATCTTGTACAAAAAAACTGAAAGGGCAAAGTAAATCACATTTTTCCTTCTTTTAAAGAGTTTCTACTTTAAGGAAACCAAGGATGATGCCGAATTAGCCTATTAAACTCAAAAGAGTGTTAGATTTGCTTTGAAAATCGTGTATCGAAAATAATATTTTTAGATGGCAGACAGTAGTAAGGTCGATTATGATGAAAGTAGTATCCGGTCATTAGACTGGAAAGAGCACATTCGCTTGCGGCCCGGTATGTACATTGGGAAGCTTGGGGATGGAGCTTCTGTGGATGATGGTATTTATGTTCTCGTCAAGGAAATCATGGACAATTCCATTGATGAACATATGATGGGGAATGGAAAGGTAATTGATATCAAGATTTCAGAGCATCGAGTAGAAGTGCGGGATTATGGCCGTGGTATTCCCCTTGGTAAAGTGATTGATTGTGTTTCTAAAATAAACACTGGGGGTAAGTACGACTCCGGAGCATTTCAAAAGTCAGTGGGCTTAAATGGAGTAGGTACTAAGGCTGTAAATGCCCTTTCGAGTTATTTTAAAGTACAGTCTTTCCGGGAAGGAAAAACCAAGTGGGCTGAATTTAATCAGGGAGAGTTAAGTTCAGAATCAAACGAAGAGACCTCTACCGGTAAGAATGGAACCTTTATCGCCTTCGAGCCAGATAATGTAATCTTTAAAAACTTTAAATATATCCCACAGTACTTAGATAGCATGATCAGGAACTATTGCTATCTGAACGCGGGGCTGATTATAACGTTTAACGGGCAAAAGTACTTTTCACAAAATGGATTACTAGATTTACTTCGGGACAAGACAGATCCGGAGTCAATCAGGTACCCCATTATCCATCTGAAAGGGGAGGATATTGAGCTAGCTATGACTCATGGCAACCAATATGGTGAGGAGTATTACTCCTTTGTGAATGGTCAGTATACCACGCAAGGAGGGACGCACCTGGCGGCATTTAGAGAATCAATTGTTAGGTTAATGCGGGAGCACTTTGGTAAGGATTATGCCCCGGAAGATGTACGGAGTTCCATCGTAGCCGCTATTGCCATCAGGGTGCAAGAGCCTATTTTTGAATCACAGACTAAGACTAAGCTTGGGTCTAATACACTCTCACCTGACCCAAATAGCCAGACCATTCGTTCTTTTATCAACGATTTTATAAAGGAGCGTCTTGATAATTATTTGCACATGAACCCCGAATCTCGTGATGCAATCAAGAAAAGAATAGAGCAATCGGAACGAGAAAGGAAGGATTTGGCGGGGATTAAAAAATTGGCGAACGAACGTGCCAAAAAGGCCAATCTTCACAACAAGAAACTTCGTGATTGCCGACAACACCTTACGGATGCCAAATTGGAGGAGCGTTTTAATACAACCCTTTTTATTACGGAGGGAGATTCAGCGAGTGGGTCAATTACCAAATCTCGTAATGTCCAAACCCAGGCAGTTTTTAGTTTACGTGGTAAGCCACTCAACTGTTTTGGCTTGAATAAAAAAGTAGTGTACGAAAATGAAGAGTTTAATCTACTTCAACACGCGCTTGATATTGAGAATGGAATTGAAAATTTACGTTATAACAGAATTGTAATCGCCACCGACGCAGACGTAGACGGGATGCACATCCGGTTATTAATTATGACTTTCTTTCTTCAATTCTTCCCCGACTTGGTAAGAAATGGGCATCTTTACATATTGGAAACTCCATTATTCAGAGTTCGGAATAAAAAAGAAACAATCTATTGTTATTCCGAAGAAGAAAAGCAAGGAGCTATTAAGAAACTAGGAAGCAAGCCCGAAATCACCCGCTTTAAAGGATTAGGTGAGATTTCGCCTGATGAGTTTGGGAAGTTTATCGGGGAAGATATGCTCCTTGAACCGATTATTTTGCAAAAGGAAACCTCGATCCAAAAACTTCTAGCATATTTCATGGGGAAAAACTCACCTGATCGACAGAAATTCATTATTGATAATCTGAAAGTAGAAAAGAATAGCGAAGACCTTGTGTCGGCGGTGTAGCTTTCAAACTTTATTTTTTACCTTCTTCTTAAACCTGTGGAATTACAAGAACTTCGAAAGGAAATTGATGCATTAGACGACGAACTCCTGGTATTGTTGAATAGCAGAATGGAGTATGTAAAGAAGGTTGGCGAATTAAAGCGTTCGCAAAAAACAATTATCTATCGGCCCGAAAGAGAAAAGCAAATACTCGATCGATTGTTTAAGCAAAATAAGGGTTTACTTACAAGAGCGGCCATAGATGCTATTTTTCTTGAAATTTTTGCCGTTGCGCGTAATCTTGAATTACCCGAGCTAATTGCCTATTTAGGTCCTGAGGGGAGTTTTACTCACCAAGCCGCCGAGAGCCGATTTGGTGGAATGAGCGAGTACCTCGTTTTACCAACTATTCATTCTATTTTTGATAGTGTCGAAACAGGTAGAGCAAGGTTTGGCGTTGTTCCGATCGAGAACAATCAAGAGGGAGTAGTAGGCGAAACCGTTGATTTACTCCGTGAAAAAGAATTACATATTGCCGCTGAAGTCTTTCTATCTATTCACTTCGCGTTCGCTTCACAGTCTGATTCCTTGACTGATATAAAGCGGATATATTCCAAAGACATTGCTTTTCGGCAGTGTAGCAAGTTCTTGCGGGAGTACTTTGAGAATAATAACATAGAATTGATTCCGGTAGAGTCAACGTCAAAGGCGGCCAAGCTCGCCTTTAAAGAGCAAGATTCGGCCGCCATTTGCTCGCACATCGCGGCCAGAATGTACGGAGTTCCTGTTTTGTTTGACAATATTGGGGATAGTGATCAGAATAGAACCCGTTTCTTGATCATTTCGAAAGATTTTCAAAATCAGAAAAGTCAATCAGATAAGACCACAATTATTGCAAACTTGCCTAATACTCATAAACCCGGGGTGCTATTCGATTTCCTTAAAGACTTTCACAACCGGGGTATTAATTTAAGTAAAATCGAAAGCCGCCCGCTCCGGCAAGGTTCTTCTTTCCGCTACTGGTTTTTGGTTGAGTTAGAGGGGCATTATGAAGACAAGCCCATCAAAGAGATTTTGGAAAAGCACGGAAGCCACATAAAAATTCTTGGTAGTTACGTTCGGGTTTCTTAACCGAAACCCGAACGTAACTTATTTCTTGCTCCTACTTGTCCATCATTTGAGCTTGGGCAATTTCTTTATCAGTTGTTATTTGCCTTACGAGGTTGTCAAGGCTATCAAATTTCATTTCTGGTCGTAAATAATGAAGTAATCGTATTTCCAGGTGTTCTCCGTATATATCCTCCTGAAAATCGAATAAATGCGCTTCTATGGTACGGTTGGAACCATCTACGGTAGGACGAATACCTATATTGAGCATGCCCTTGTAAAGTTGGCCCCTGAGCACCGCCTCAATTGCGTATACACCATTAACTGGTATTAGTTTGTAGTTTTCCTTTATTTCAACATTCGCGGTAGGAAAACCTAGTTTTCGACCTAACTGTTTTCCTTTTACCACTAAGCCAGAGAAACGATAGGGGAGACCTAGTAATTCATTAGCTTCTGTAACATTTCCTTTGAGTAGCGCTTTGCGAATTCTGGTTGAACTAATAGCCAAAGCATCAATATCTTGTCGAGGGATTTCTTCTACATCAAAACCAAACGATGGAGCGACCTTTTGTAGGAACTCAAAGCTACCTTCGCGGTTTCGGCCGAATCGGTGATCGTACCCGATAACGAACTTCTTGGTACCAATATAATCTACTAATACTTGCTGGATGAACTCAGAAGGAGATAGTTCAGAAAACGAGCGAGTGAATGGTGTAATGATTAAATGATCAATGCCAAGAGATTCAAATAGTTGTATTTTTTCATCAATGGTCGATAGCAATTGCAGACCATGGCTATCCTCCGAAACAATCATGCGCGGGTGGGGCCAAAAAGTAAGTACTACCGTTTCTCCATGTACATTTTTAGAAATTTCCTTTAATCGACTTAATATTTTTTGGTGTCCCTGATGAACTCCGTCAAATGTGCCGCTGGTAACAATGGCATTGGGGAGTTTTTTAAATGTTTCAAGGGTATGATATACCTTCATATATCCTCATTTAGATTCCATTCAGTCCTCCTTTTTTGGATAAAATCAGTGAGCTGATGAGCGTTATCAATGTGAAAGTTTCCAATCCGGGTTCTTCTTAGGGAAGATAAATAGGCTCCACTTTGGAGTAGTTGTCCAAAATCCCTCACGAGACTCCTGACGTAGGTACCTTTCGTGCAAATAATTCTAAAATTAACCATTGGGAAATCAGAGGCGTCTACCTCAAATTGAGATACTGTAACTTCCCTTGGTTTTACTTCGACGGTTTCACCCCTGCGGGCCTTTTTGTAAAGACGCTCGCCGTTCATTCGAATGGCCGAATATATAGGCGGTAGTTGTTGTAAGGTTCCGGTAAGCTGCTTTGCTACCGTATGAAGGTCAGATTCAGTAATATGATCAACGGGATATTCCTGATCAAACTCAGTTTCGAGGTCAATGGATGGAGTAGTTTTTCCAAGAAAAAGGGTGCCGGTATATTCTTTTTCCTGGGCTTGGTAGGAATCTATCTGCTTGGTCATTTTACCGGTGCAAAGAATTAATAACCCGGTAGCAAGTGGATCAAGCGTGCCCGCGTGTCCTATTTTTTTGAATTTGCATCCGTACTTTAACTTATTCACTACGTCGAATGAAGTCCATGTGAGAGGCTTATCAATTAATATCATTTCACCTTCATCAGGAGTCTCAATTATATTCTTAGGGTTATTCATTCTAAACAATTTCTAGTTTGTAGCCCATAGCTACCAATGTAAGGAGAATTATACCAAGAATAATTCTGTAATATCCAAAGACTTTAAAACCATACTTGGTCAGGAAGTTTATAAAAAAACGGATGGCCATCATCGCTACTATAAACGCAACGAGGTTTCCTAGCAATAAGATTTTAATATCACCCGGTTGAATAACTTCGTAGGTTTTAAGAAACTTATAACCAGCGGCGGCTGCCATGGTAGGTACAGCCAGGAAGAAAGAAAATTCAGCAGATTGCTTCCGGGTAAGCCCTTGAAACATACCACCAATAATGGTCGCAGCCGAACGAGAAACACCAGGTACCATGGCAATACACTGGTAAAAACCAATTTTCAAGGCTTCTGGGTAAGTAATCTCTCTGTCTTTGGGATAATCGTTGGCAATACGGTCTATAAATACGAGGATAATACCACCTACCAGAAGGGATATGGCCACCACAACTACATTTTCTAACAGGGCGTCAATGTAATCATTGAGCAACAAACCAATGACTGCCGCTGGAATGAAGGCCACAAACAGCTTGTAGTAGAAATCAGCTGTTTGTAAGAATTTGCGAGTGTAGAGCACAATAACTGATAGGATGGCTCCGAACTGGATATTAACTGTGAACATTTTTGTGAACTCGGAATGACTAATACCCATGAATGAAGAGGCAATGATCATATGACCGGTGGATGAAACCGGTAAAAACTCGGTTATTCCCTCAATAATTGCGAGAATGATGGCTTGCCAGATAGTCATTTAGTAGATGGTTTGCGGAGTATTGCCCAAAATTCGATAACAAACCCAATGACTGTAACGATTGGGCCTACGGTAAGTCCGAGCGTGCCGAAACCGAACTCCTCAGAGTCGAGGCTCATGATAAAAAAACCAAGGAGAATAAGGGAAAGCCCAAGTAGCATTAATCGATAATTACTGCCGACAAATGGGAGATTATTTTTTTTTAAACTCATGTTGAAAAGATATTAAAAAGGTTAGTAAAGGTCGTCAAGAGACATTTTTAGGTAACGAGATAGCGACTGCAAAGTGCTTACAACCCCGATGAGAATACCAAGGATAATTAATATGGCTATTAATAAAAGAAGCTTGTCGTTTTCTTGCAATTGGGATAAACCATCTAGATTGCGAATAGCAACCTGTTGTAAAACTACCAGCAAAATTGTGGCAATAAAAGCACTGATTACTCCTTGGGTAGCTCCCCTGACCACAAATGGTTTTTGAATAAATCCATTTGTGGCGCCAACTAGCTGCATACTTCTGATGAGGAATCGTTGTGAATAGATGGCGAGTTTGATGGTATTGTTGATTAACAGAACTATAATGATCAACATTACCAAGGCAAATGAGGCTAGGACAATATATAGCTTCGTGATATTCTTATTAATGTCATCGGCCAGGTTTTCCTGATAAACTACCTCGTAAACATCTTCAATTTTCTCGATATCTTCTTTTATTGCCTTGAGTTTACTCTCTTCAAAATACTCCTCCTGTACTTTTACACGATAACTATCTCGAAGTGGATTCTCGCCAAGAAATGCAGTGAAGTCTTCTTTGGTTCCTTCCATAAATTCCCTTGCAGCTTTTTCTTTCGATACGAAAGTGATCGAAGTATCTGCTGTATTGGTCTGTACGTAAGGCTTATTCGAAATAAGGTCAAAGATTTTATTATGGGTAGAATCAGTGGAAGATTTTTCGAGGAACACCCGAACTTCAATATTTTGTCGGATTATGGAGACCAGTTTCTTGGACTGGACCACGAGCGCACCACAAAATCCAATTAAAAAGAGAGCAGCAGTGAGGCTGGTAACGATCATTGTGTTCGGGTAGCTTCCTATCTTTTTTTTCTTGGCCATAGGTGAGTATGCGTTGTCAATGCTCTGCAAAAATAGTAATTAAAACCCAAAGCCACGGTGGAGTTTTGACGCCTTAACGATTTTTAACTAAAAAGCGCCCGCTTGGAGGGGCGCTTCTGGTCGGATCAGTTTCTCTTTCCCATTTCATCTCTTATTTTGGCAGCTTGTTCATAATCCTCGCGGGTCAAAGCATCTTCTAAGAGTTTCTGTAGCTCATCATTTTGCATTTCCTGCAATTGTTCTGTAAATGAGCCTTTGGGGCGAATAGACTCTTTTACAAATTCATCATTTTCTTCATTTTCTTCTTCCGATAGGCTGCTGGAAACGATTCCAGCTTCTGCCAAAATAGCTTCCGAAGTGTAAATTGGTACGTTAAATCGCAATCCGATGGCAATGGCATCGGAAGGGCGGGAGTCCACCTCAACTTCTTTCAACCCATCCTGACACACGATTTTAGCATAAAATACCCCTTCTTTCAAGTCAGAAATAATAATTTCCTTTAAGGTATAATTTAGTGCTTCGGCAAAGGATTTGAATAAGTCGTGGGTCATGGGCCGATTGGGAACAATATTCTCAATTTGAACTGCAATTGCCTGAGCTTCAAATACTCCTATAATAATGGGAAGCCTTCTATTTCCAAGTTCTTCTCCTAAAACCAGCGCAAACGTGCCTGTCTGAGATTGACTTGGAGAGAGCCCTAATATTTCTAGTTTAATCTTTTTCACCTTAGATATATGTGTTTAAAAAAATGGCCGAAATGCTGAGGGCACTTTGTTTTTACCCTTCATAAAAATGCAAAAATAAAAAACCCGTCGTGCATAAAAAAATGCACGACGGGTTAATCACGATGGAAAAGTTATTTTGAGGCCTCTATTGCTTTGGTTAAACGAGGCAGAACGTCAAAAACGTCGCCTACAATACCATAGTCAGCGGCTTTAAAAAATGGCGCCTCTGGGTCCTTATTAATAACCACAATACACTTAGACCCGTTCACGCCGGCGAGATGTTGGATGGCCCCCGAAATTCCGCAAGCAATGTAAAGATTTGGCGCTACCTTGATGCCCGTTTGGCCGATGTGTTCGTGGTGAGGCCGCCAGTCAAGGTCTGATACGGGCTTGGAACAGCCCGTCGCAGCACCTAACTCTTTGGCTAGGGCAAGAAGTAGGTCCCAATTCTCGGGCCCTTTCATTCCGCGGCCACCCGAAACTATAATATCTGCTTCGGTTAGAGACAACTCAGAGCTAGCCTTTTCAACACTCTTTACTGTTGCCACAAAGTCAGAGTCTCGCATGGCAGGTGCAAATAATTCAACCAAAGCCGATTGATCAATTTCTTTTATTTCTACCGCGTTCTTTTTGATGGCAAGTACTTTTACGTCTGATTTTACATCGACTATTGCAAATGCCTTACCAGTGTATATACTTCGGGTTACTTTAAAGCCATTAGTAATGTCAGGGAGTTCCGTTACTCCCGATACCACACTAGCTTGAAGTTTAGCCGCAGCACGGGCCGCCATGGCGTCTCCAAGTCCCGATTTTGCCATTATAACTACTTTGGATCCTTCCTGTTTGGTAGCCTTCACGAGGGCATCTGCGTACGCCAAGCTATTCTCATGGTTCAACTTTTCATCCGAAACGTGCAGTACTTTGGTAGCACCAAACTTTCCGGCCTCCGCCAGCGAATCTGCGGTGGCGGTACCGATGGCGAGTACGGTAGCGGTAGATTGGTACATTTTCGCCACTTCTGCACCATAATAAATCGCTTCCTGTGAAGTTTTCTTAATTACTCCATTGTCGAGTTCTACAAAAACTAATATTGACATGTATAAAAATCTTTAACTGTGAATATCTATTTGAAATAAACGGACTAAGTGTTATAGTACCTTAGCTTCATTTTTGAGAAGTGCAATCAGGCTTTCAGCATCCTCAATAGCAATCATTTTACATTCGCCTTTTGGTGCAGGTAAAGTGTATTTTTTTAGATCTACCATATCATTTAATGTGATCGGTTCCAAAACTTGTAATGGCTTTGAACGAGCAGTCATGATTCCTCGCATGTTCGGAATTTTCCATTCGGCAATTGGTTCCTGGCAACCCAGGACAAGCGGTAGATTAGCTTCGAGGTGTTCTTTTCCGCCATCAATTTCACGGGCAAATTCTGCTTTATTATCTGTAATATTTAGCTTCATAACGGGCGAGAAGGAGGGTATACCGAGCATTTCTCCAACCAAACCATGAACTACTCCGCTATTGAAATCGATCGATTCCCGCCCCATCAAAATTAAATCATACGCATTTTGCTTGGCTATGTGAGCAATCTGAGCTGCCACAAAGTAGGAGTCCTTAGGTTCAGTGTTGATGCGAATGGCATCGTCTGCTCCGATAGCCAGTGCCTTGCGGATCTGAGGGTCACTATCAATTTCACCCACGTTTAATACGGTTAAGGTGCCGCCGGTTTGCTCTTTTAGCTCCACACCACGGGCGAGGGCGTAATCATCGTAAGGCCCTATGATGTACTGAACACCAGTTTTATTGAATTTTGTATCGTTCTCGGTGAAGGATATTTTGGCCGTAGTATCCGGCACATTGGTAATACAAACAAGTATTTTCATAGTATTAACAAGGTATAGAAATTTAACTTTTCAGCGTTTTTGTTTGTTGTTGCGAATATACGGAATTATCATAATAGTATGCAAGCATAATAATATTGGATGGCAACTTCATTAGTACAGAAATTAATTGAATTCTATCAAGAAGATCCTTCTGACCCTTTTAACCTGTATGCACTGGCGTTGGAATACCAAAAATCAGATAAAAATCAAGCCAAGAATTGCTATAATCGGTTGCTAATTGATTTTTCTGACTATTTACCAACATACTACCATGCGGCACAATTCTTTTGGGATTTAGACGAAATAGCTATTGCTGAGGAAACCTTTCAAAAGGGAATTCAGTTGGCCCTGAAACAAGAAAATTATAAGGCCCATCAAGAGTTAAAAGGTTCTTTCAAGACTTTCCAGGAAGAGCAATTGGATTGGTAATGGCCGTAGTTTGGACAACTAACTGAGTGCTTATGACAATTAAAGACTACCTCAATTTATTAAAGGAAGCTGGTAACGATTTTATGGATGATCAGGGATTGAAGCTTAGCGCTGCACTATCCTATTATACTATATTTTCCCTGGCTCCCATGTTGCTTATCATTATTACGTTGCTGAGTTTATTTTTTGGCGAGGATGCCATCCGAGGGGAGATTTTTGATCAAATCAGGGGGTTAGTAGGTAATCAGGCTGCCACTCAGTTGCAAGAAATCTTGAAAAATGCCCAACTTTCAAATAAGTCTGGGGTGGCCGCTACTATTGGAGCTATCACGCTGTTGATTGGTGCCACGGGGGTATTTGCGGAAATCCAAAGTTCCATTAATTATATTTGGTCTATTAAAGTTAAACCGAAAAAAGGGTGGCTACGGTATTTGAGAACAAGGCTTGTTTCATTTTCCTTAATTGTAGTACTGGGCTTCTTATTATTAGTGGCCTTGGGGGTAAATACTATGGTGAATTTATTGAGTGATAATCTTGCGGTTTACTTCTCTGAGATTTCAGTATACGTGTTCTACATCCTCAATAACCTGCTCGTTCTTGCGGTAATAACTATCTTATTTGCCGTTATTTTCAAAGTTCTCCCTGACGGGCAATTACGCTGGGTGGAGTGTTTTGTGGGCGCAGGATTCACCGCCGTTTTATTCTCTATTGGGAAATTTTTAATCAGTTTCTATATAGGTAGGTCAGACCTTGGGGCTACCTATGGAGCTTCTGCATCCATTATTATACTACTATTATGGGTATATTATTCCTCGATTATCCTTTACTTTGGGGCAGAGTTCACGAAAGTATACGCCAATTCGGATGGTGTTCACATAATTCCATCCAAAAACGCAGTTCTTTTTCTTAAAAAGGAAATCGAACAAGAATAGCCAATCAATTGTTAGTGCAACAATTTGCGAAACTCAAAAAAAAGCCGTATCTTGCAGATATATCTGACAAGTTTGACCCTGTTTTTTGGTGAGGGGACACTTTCTTATCACTTTATCCCAAACTATTTAATAAAAACAACCTCCTTCTTACCGTAAAAGAAGGTACAAATATTTTTGCATTTATGGAAAAAGACGGAATCATTGCCAGTGTAGTAAAGTGGGCTCAGTCTCATGGATTTAAGGATATAAGGGCAAATATCGAGGGGTACGAAACTCCCAAATCCTATGAGCGTACTCAAGACAATCAGATCTTTACACCTGATGTAACGGGCATTAATATGTTCAACAAGCACTACCTAGAAGTAGCAATGAAGTCTGGTGAGCTGACCGGCGATATTTCCAAGTGGAAACTATTAAGCGAATTAGCCAGTATGAAAGGTGGGAAGTTATATTTGATGGCGCCACGCGGTCATGTTCGTTTTACTCGTGATATGGTAACTCAGTATAATATTCCTGCGGAAGTAATAAAAATTAGCTGAGAAGGGCTTTTTTAAGAAATAGTAATACAGGCAGGTTTTAACCTGCCTGTATTTTTTGCTACTTATGTGAAATAACCACCGTCGCCTACTAATCCAAATCTTTCAGTAGCTCCTTAATAAGTAACGTCATTTGTGGTTCTGCTTTGAAGGCAGCAGCAATAATTTTTGCGATGTTCGCTTTTTGAAGAGTCTCAGGTATACCCATGTCTGTAATTACCGAAAGCCCAAAGCAACGCATATTCATTTGTCTTGCCGCAATAATTTCGGGTACAGTACTCATACCCACCGCGTCGCCTCCCAGTAGCCGTAGCATTCTGTATTCTGCCCTTGTTTCCAACTGAGGGCCGGGTACGCTTATATAAGTACCAGCATGAGTTTTTATTTCATGCTTCTGCGCTATTGCAAGGGCTTTTGCCACCAGGTCCAAATCATACGGGTCGCACATGTCGGGAAACCGATCTCCTAACTCATCGATATTTTTACCAATGAGTGGGTTTGTTGGCAGCAGCTGACTAATGTGATCTTTGATAATCATAAGATCACTTACCTGATAGCCGGGGTTCATGCCTCCTGCGGCGTTGGAAACAAAAAGAGTAGATACCCCTAATACTTTCATAACCCTCACCGGAAAAGCAACTTGCTGCATGGAATACCCCTCGTAATAGTGAAATCGGCCTTGCATGCACACTACTTTTTTTCCCGATAGCTTCCCGAAGATGAGTTTTCCTGAATGGGTTTCTACCGTAGAAATCGGGAAGTGGGGTATATCGGTGTAAGAAACTACGAAGTCAGCTGATATATCTTCAGCTAATGAGCCAAGTCCTGTGCCTAATATAATACCAACTTCGGGTAAAAAATGAGAGGTTACGGTTTTAAGATAAGAAGCTGCTGCCTGTATTTGTTCTAATGTCATTGCCAATTAGCTTTTAGGTGAGTTCTCTATTTTAGAAAGCATTTTTCCTGCAATATAACCGGTAGTCCAGGCATTTTGAAAATTAAATCCCCCCGTAATTCCATCCACATCCAAAACCTCCCCGGAGAAAAATAAGCCTTTGACCTTTTTACTTTCTAGGGTACTTTGGTTGATTTCTGAGAGCGAGATCCCACCCGCTGTCACAAATTCTTCCTTGAAGGTGCTTTTTCCATCTACTTCAAATTGACTATTGACCAATAGGTTTACCAACCGATTGAGTGGTTTATGAGGAACATCCGCCCAGCGCATCGTTTCCAGTATTTCTGCTTGTTGCAAAAAGGCTTTCCATAATCTGATAGGTATGCCAAATCTGGCGTGAGAGGTTAATAATTGCTTGGGTGTCAACTCTTTCTCTTTGATCAGGAAAGTCCGAATTTCATCTTCTTCTTGGGTAGGTACCCAATTAATGCGTAGTAAGCATTTGTAATTATTCTCGGAGAGAACCCTGGCACCCCAGGCTGATAATTTCAAAATGGCAGGGCCGCTAAAACCCCAGTGCGTGAGGAGAATGGGACCTCTCCATTCAAATGTAGTACCCGATATTTTGGCAACGACATCCGAGACAGAAACACCGGAAAGCGGGAGTAAATAACTGCCTGGAACATTGAAAGTGAAAAGTGAAGGCACGGGTGTAATAATATCATGTTGATTTTGGGCAATCCAGTCAAACCCTTTCAACTGGGGGTATCCACCAGTAGCAATTAATAAGCGATCAGTTTCAATCACTTCGTCTGTTAAGAGATGTAAAAAAAAATGTGAGTGAGGCTGTTCGTCAGAATAGGAAAAAGACTTAACTCCACAACTGGTTCGGATTGTTACATTATTGATTTTAGTTTGTCGCAGAAGGCAATCGATAATTGTTTCTGAACTATTTGTACTTGGGAACATCCGACCGTCTACCTCGGTTTTTAATTGAACCCCTCTCTCTTCAAACCATGTAATGGTATCTTTGGTACTAAATTGGGGTAATAACCTCTTTAGAAATTTTTCTCCCCTTGGATAGTTTTTAGCCAATGCTCGATTATCAAAACAAGCATTGGTCACATTGCACCTTCCTCCTCCCGATATCCGCACTTTATTTAGTACACTCTTGCTTTTTTCCAGCAACAAAATTTCGGCTGCCGGGTTTTGTTCAGCGGCGGTAATTGCCGCCATAAATCCAGAGGCTCCACCGCCAATAATAACTATATGCATCGTAATTAAATACTGGTTATAAATATGATTTCACAAAGTAACATGCAGGGATAAATCCTTCAAGCAACTGGTGTATTTTCTTTACCTTTGTAAAAAAACGGCAATTCATTTTTAATTTTAAATTCCTTTTAAATCGAATGGCAAAGTATATACGTCGAGGTTTCAGATTGCCCAATAATACTATTCTCTTACTACTTGTTTTTTTTACAGTGGGCCTTTTTCTCCATTTTGGAGGTAAAAGTAAACCAGTTGTTGCGTTTTGGGATTCTTTAAAGACGGCTATTTGGGATTCTACCGAAAATAGTAATAATCCTTACAAAGCTCCCGAACCCTATGCGGATACCGTGGCTATTGATACTGGGCCTAGCATGGATATAGCCAATGAAACAAAATTTAAACCTGAGGATATACAAAGTACCACAAAGAAAGACACTGGAATCGAAGAAAATGTTTCCGACGAGGAGTTAAGTCAGATTGTGAACCAAAGTGACTTTTTTTTGCCCGGTTATGGCTCCAATGATCAACTGGTAAGAAGAGTAGGGTATTCGTTGAAGTACATAGAACAATATGAACTACCTGCCTGGGTGGCCTATATACTCCAAAGCGACCAAATTGGGGGAGGGGAGGAAAGAGAAAATGAATTCATGCCGGATCCGGTAATTCGAACTGGTACTGCAACAACCTCAGATTATACTAAAAGCGGCTTTGATAGGGGGCACCTAGCACCCGCAGCAGATTTCAAGAACTCTTATCAGGTCATGAAAGAGACATTTTACATGAGTAATATATGTCCGCAAGAACCGCAATTCAACCGGGGTATTTGGCTGGATCTCGAAAAGATGGTTCGGGTTTGGGCGGTCAAATATGATAAAGTATACGTTGTAACAGGACCCGTATTGAAGGAAGGGCTAACCACTATTGGTCGAGTCAATAAAATAGCGGTACCCGAGCAGTTTTACAAAGTGGTACTTTATGTGAAACCTCCTTATGTCAAAGGAATTGCATTCCTGATGGAGAATAAGCCATCCGAAGCACCATTAAGCCGTTTTGTGGTGTCTATTGATCAAGTAGAACGACTCACTGGGATAGATTTTTTTCCAAGACTACCTGATTCGATTGAGCGTAAAGTTGAAGCGAGGAGTAACGTCAAAGAATGGTATCGTTTAAACTAAGAAGCGGAGAATCGGCCGATTCCCCGCTTCTTTTGTGCTTTTTTCAGGTTTTAAGTTTCTTTTTCTTCGCAGCCGGGAAAAGTATATTATTCAGGATCAACCTGTATCCCGCTGAATTTGGGTGTAAATTGAGGTCCGTTGGTTCTTCCCCGATTCGGTGTTGATAATCTTCCGGATCGTGACCACCGTAAAAGGTAAAGAAGCCCTTACCATACGTACTATGAATGTAACGAGCTTCGCCGGCTGACTTTGTTTCAGCTAGAACAATTACCTCGGGTTTAATATACTCCTTCTTGAAAGCAGTAGTTTGCCCCAGAAAGCCTTTGATAAGCGTCATGTGGTTTTGGGTCAACATAGTAGGGATCGGATCCCACTTGGCAGAAAACTGAAACAACGAAAAGTAATCATTGTTTTCACTTAATCCGCGCTCTTGAGGTTGATTATCAATTGTTGAAAATTCAATCTGGAAAGGGTCGGTATAGGCTTTGAAGTCCTTGAAAGCCAAGGTTTTGGTGTAATCTAATTTGTCGTTTACAGCCGGATCTGCCGGATCACCATCATAAACCGATTCCACAATATCAACTCCATCTGCTGACAGTGCCAGGTCAAAAGTGTCGGTGGCGTTGCACATAGCAAACATAAATCCACCACCAGCTACAAATTCTGCAATTTTCTTAGCCACAGCCAATTTCATTTGGGATACTTTGCTGAAATTAAATTTATCAGCTATCAGTTCAGATTCTCTTTTTTGTTCACGGTACCAAGGGTAATCTTTAAATTGGATAAACTTACCGTATTGTCCGGTAAAGTCTTCGTGATGCAGGTGAAGCCAATCATATTCAGGTAGTTTTCCGTTGAGAACCTCCTCGTCAAATACTATTTCATAGGGAATCTCCGCGTAAGTAAGTACCATCGTTACTGCATCGTCCCAGGGTTGTTTTGATTTTGGGGAATAGACCGCAATCCTAGGGGCTTTTTGTAATTTCACCGCATCCATGTTGGTATCCTGAGAGGAGATCTCGGACATAATCTGGCTAGCCTGTCCCTCCGATATAACTTCAAAACTTATACCCCTGATGGTCATTTCGGTTGCGAACTTCTGGGTGTAATTTACCATAAAACTACCACCTCGATAATTGAGCAACCAGTCAACTTCGGTATCATAAGCCTTCAAAATCCAAAAGGCTACACCGTAGGCTTTCAAATGGTTCTTCTGGCTTAGATCCATCGGGATTAACAATCGATTTGCCATAGATGAGGTTGAAAACCCTAAAAAAATGATGAGCGGAATAAACAGCCGTACCATTGGTTTGATTCTTTGACGCATCCTGCGCAGCTTTACCTTATTAAATAATGTCATATTCATCATAACGAAATTTATGCAAATATTGTGCAAAAAGCACAAGTCAGCCTATGAATATTAAAGAAAATATAAATGAGGGTCTTCGGTCAATTCAATCTAATATGTTGCGGACCGTTTTAACCGCGCTGATAATTGCAATTGGTATCACCTCTTTGGTAGGAATCCTGACGGCTATTGACGGAATTCAGAGTTCAGTAAACAGTAGCTTTGCCGATTTGGGAGCAAATACATTTAGCATTAAGAACTTCGAAGCCGGAAATAGGCGGCGGGGTGGGAGGAGAGAAACAACTTTCAAAGATATTACCTATCGGGAAGCTACCATGTTTTCTCAGAAGTTTAAAGAAGATTACAAGGCTAACGTTTCTTTGTCTACCCCCGTGGGTGGCGCTATTCAAGTGAAGTACTTATCTAAAAAGACTAACCCAAATGTCAGCGTCATTGGTGCGGATGATGGGTACCTTGGTATCAATGGATATAAGGTTGACCTGGGCAGGAATTTTACCCGAAACGATCTAGATAATTCAATGAACGTAGCCATTGTGGGTCAGGAAATTGTCAAGAACCTCTTTGATAGAGAAGATCCTATCAATAAAGTGATAAGCCTGATGGGTGGGCGATTCAAGATTATTGCGGTCTTAGAAAAGAAAGGGTCACTAGGCGGAGGTACCGGGGCCGATAGACTTATCTTAGTACCCCTAGAGACGGGTAGGGCTTTGGCGGCTAATCGATCGCTTACTTTTAATATTACCGCATCGGCCCCTGATATTCTGGATAGTGAATATATCATTGAGGAAGCGCGTGGCCTGATGCGACGTATTCGAAATGACGAGCTTGGGAAAAGTGATTCGTTTGAAATTGAACGCGCGGACGCTTTAGCACAAGACTTTGAAAACATTACCGATTATCTTCGAATTGGTGGTTTTGGTATTGGTATCATTACCCTGTTAGGAGCATCCATCGCCCTAATGAATATTATGATGGTGTCCGTGACCGAGCGAACACGCGAGATTGGTATCCGAAAATCATTGGGAGCAACCCCCCGGGTGATCAGGTTCCAGTTTTTGATTGAGGCTATTGTGATCTGTATTTTAGGTGGTATCGCCGGATTATTGCTCGGCATATTAATAGGAAACCTTATATCAAACACCATTAGTACGACCAGCAATTTCATTGTTCCCTGGTTGTGGATGTTCGTCGGAATCATCGTGTGTATATTTGTTGGCGTTATTTCAGGAATTTACCCAGCCATAAAAGCCTCACGCTTAGACCCCATCGAAGCGCTTCGCTACGAATGACAAAATATTTTCTGGTACAGGTTTGGTAAATAGCTTTATCTGGCTAATATTGCAGTCCCAAAGCACAAACAAGATGCCCGGATGGCGGAATTGGTAGACGCGTTGGTCTCAAACACCAATGAGGTTACACTCGTGCCGGTTCGACTCCGGCTCCGGGTACATTAAAGCTCTCAAACAAGCTGATAATCAGCAAGTTTGAGAGCTTTTTTTGTTTTTATTTGAAACTTTCACCAGTAAGACTCATTTTGACTACTTCAAACACTATTCCCTAAACTGAACCCATTCAATAGTTTCAAATATTTTCCACCAATAGTTCATCGCCATTTTCTAGAATACCTGGTAAAGTAGCATTGTTTCAAGGATTCGTTACGACCTAGTAATCAATTGATTAGGTTTTAGACGGTGGTGAAGTAGTAGTATAGTATAGTCTAGTTTTATGAATTGAGAGTCTAAGACATTGGTGATTCATGAAAATTATGGTGAAAGCGGAATTCTTGTACACAAAATAAAATCAGTTTGTATATTGTAGTACCGATTCTCCTAATTCGAGAGATAATTAATTTATTAATGAACTAGATAGAAAATTGGTTGTATTCTTTATCGTAAGTAGTAGAACAATATTAGAGATAGAGTAAAATTATTATATTTATCTGAAAGTCAGTAATTTGAATGTTTTAAGTTGTATTAATAAATAAGCCCGACTACTTATCTATCATTCTTGAACGCTATTCAAATTACCTTTCACACATATTCACAACTAATAACCTAATTTAATGGATTTCAAAGACCAGATTAAGCTACTTGGGGAACGTGTAGTTAAGATGAAGGACAATATCCAAACTGAGGAAGGTACTAAAAATGCTTTCATAATGCCATTTATCCAGACCTTAGGATATGATGTCTTTAACCCATCAGAAGTTGTGCCAGAATATGTTTGCGATATAGGGACGAAAAAGGGAGAAAAAATTGATTACGCAATTTTTAGGGATTAAGAGCCAATAATCCTAATAGAATGTAAGTATTGGAAACAAAAATTAGATATTCATGACGGGCAGCTTTTGAGATATTTCTACGTATCAAAAGCCAAGTTTAGCATTTTAACTAATGGAATTTCTTATCGCTTTTATACGGATCTAGTTGAGGCAAACAAAATGGATGAAAAGCCTTTTCTAGAATTCAATATTGATGAGATTAAGGAGACTCAGGTCGAAAAGCTTAAAGAGTTTCATAAAACATATTTTAATCCAGAAAATATCTGTACTTCGGCTTTTGAGTTAAAAACAACAAGTATTCTCCGGCAATTGGTTTATAATGAGCTTCATGATCCCTCTGATGATTTTGTGAGATACTTTGCTAAGCAGGCTCATGATTCAATAGTAAATTCAAAAATCATAGACTTTTATCGTCCGTTGGTAAAAAGAACATTTACTAATTTAATGAACGAAACACTTAATGATCGTCTGAAATCAGCTATAACTACGGAGGAAGAAAAAAGTAATCAACCCACTTCGGTTGAAGAAGAATTACTTGTAATTCAACCGAATAGTGGTAAAGAAATAGTGACCACCGAGGAAGAGTTAGAAGGTTTTTATATCATTAAATCAATATTACGTCCTCATATTAGAATTTATTTGGATAAATTATTTAAGATAACACGCCCGCCGGCGAACTTTACGGCATGAACTACGAAGATCAGAAAAAACATGAGAGCAAATTCCTGTCGCTGACCAGCCTGACAGTGGTCGAATTCG
>Ga0209491_10000249_pt1 | contig 105855 bp, 104 predicted proteins | sample BON02_FD_187213 | JGI IMG/M metagenome (GOLD analysis project Ga0209491, IMG submission 187213) | Freshwater microbial communities from Lake Bonney liftoff mats and glacier meltwater in Antarctica - BON-02 (SPAdes) (version 2) | ecosystem: Environmental > Aquatic > Freshwater > Ice > Glacier... | reverse complement strand
TGTCTGTCTGCCTGCCTGTCTGCCTGCCTGCCTGCCTGTCTGTCTGTCTGTCTGCCTGTCTGTCTGTCTGTCTGCCTGCCTGCCTGCCTGTCTGTCTGCCTGCCTGCCTTGCCTGCCTTGCTTGCCTGCCTGCCTGTCTGTCTGTCTGCCTAGGCTCAAGGCATCTACTCAAAAAAAAAGGAGGGGGGGGCTCAAAAAGTCAATGAAATCAAGAAAAAATAATAAAAAAAGATAAAAAAGTGCATTTTTTGTCAAAAATGGCAAAAAAATGCCGTATTTGCGGGCTTTTTGGAAACGTTTTTCGTTTTTTCCCAAAATAACCCGCTGCCCTCTCACAGGCCAAAAGCATTTTAACGGAAAGGTTCATAAAAATAAACATTCGTCCAATAAATTTAACGCTCTTTTGTTGATTTAACTCGCAGCTTGCTGTAATATTTTTGCCATGACACAAACCCCCCACTACAACGTAGTAATTGCTACCCCTGGTCACTCTATGAAAGCTGAGTACGTTAAAAGCTTGGTAGATACCCTCTCCATACTGGATATAGCGTCCTTAACTTATACATTTTTGAATAAATACTCTTCTTTTGTGCCATCTGCTCGCGAATTAACCGCCACAGACACCTACGTACACAACTGGGATACCAAAGAAGTTGGTTCAGGTACCTTTACCTACGACAAAATCATCTGGATTGACTCTGATATTGAGTGGACGCCCGAAGATTTCATGGCTCTTTACAATTCAGAGCTGGATATTGTTTCAGGGCTCTATCAAACCGCAACTGATGGCACAGTAGCTGTACATTTTCCAGATAATCAGGGTCGTCCTACAAAAGTCAACAAAGTAGAGTTCCTTTTACACACCGAACCTGTAGAAGTAAGTGGTGTTGGCTTTGGGTTTGTTTGCATGAAGCAAGGCGTCTTTGAAAACATGGAACGTCCATGGTTTTTGATCCGTAGAGTTAAGTGGAATAACCACGATTTTTACACCAATGTTGGTGAGGACTACTCCTGGTGCGCTAATGCACAATCGAGCGGTTTTAAAATCTGGATTGACCCGAATGTCAAGGTAAAACACCATAAAGAGACGGTTTACTGGGTGTAGTCATCCCTGTACGCTGTTTCGATTGACGGTACTATAGATGAGTGAATAAGCAGCCTCCTCTTCTAGCAGATGAAATCAGATTTCTTCAGGCTCTCTCACCAGATCAGCAGAAAGCTAGGATTAGGGCGCTATGGGAAGCTGGTTGGTCTTTGTCCACCCTGGGCAGTGCATTAGACCCTGTAAGGCCTAAATCGACAATACATTTTTGGGTAAGAAATTCTCCATCTATGGAGCAAAGAAGACCCGTACCCCCTGCTCCTCCAGCATCTTTGACTACAGCGACCCCAACTAAATTCGCTCCGCGTCTAAGAACTATCTCTCCAGGCATTCCTCCTGATTTAAAACCTAAAATACGAGCACTTTCAGAGCTTTCAAGACGATATAGAGCAAAGACTAGACAGGATAGTGCAATTGCACTTGCTAATAAAGAACTCACTACACTTGCAAAGTCTTTAAGAAACCGCGGAGTACCTACTGCTGCTATTGCAGAGGCCGCTGGAGTTACTTATAGGGCTATGGCTAAGCGCTTAAGCAATTAGGAACAGATGATTAGAACATATAGTACTTCTTCGGGAGTATACAAAGAGTCCGAGCTGGCCGTGGCTGTTTGGATTAACCCTAAATACGTGGAAAGTCCGCAATCTAGGTACTTACAGACCATGACAAGCGATAAATCACGCGATCCTATAGCTTTTCCCATTGATGAGCTAAAAAGGCACCCTGCTTGGCGTGATTGTCCTGTAGCCATAACTTCCGATGACTTAGAAACCTGGATTTTTAGCGACTCAGAGCATAAAAAGGCTAGTAGACACTGCCCTTTGCTTATTCCGCTTAATGTTGCTACGCAGTACATGGGATGGGTTAAGTTCTATGTTCCCTCTGAATACACTAGTAACCACTACGAGAGGTTCTAATCTAGGTGAATAGCAAAAAATATGACGTAGTTCCCGCAATAGTTGTCGTTTCCCCCGCTGGAGCCCTAGAAAGTCTAGATCTTGCCACTACCTCGCTTCCTATACCTAAAGGTGCTAGAAAACTGGATAGAGTCCGTGTTGTAGTGCTAAATGGCAGGGTTATGATTGCAGAGGACTCTCCAGAGGGTCCAAAGCTCATATTTCAAGAGTTAATCACCGAAATCTCTGTTGAAGGCAAGTTAATTAGGGTTTTAACCGAATCAGGTAAGACAGTTGCCTTCACAAAGCAAGAGCATTGCAACTGTGGAAGTCGTCTTAGGACTTGGAATCCTTATGGAACTTCTATGTACTCAAGCCAAGACCCATCATGACACCAATCGAACTAATAATTTTTGGCTTAGCAACTTACAGACTAACCAGATTAATAACGCGAGACGTTATTATGGCTTCGTTAGTTGAGAAAGTCTGGAAACGGTATCCACCAGAGACTAGCAAGTTCGGGTATCTTTTTACTTGCGAGTGGTGCATGTCCATCTGGGTCGCATCACTATTACAATTATCCCGTATGATTGTTCCAACGCCGACCTACGTTTTAGAAGTAGTATTAGCTGCTTCAGCAATCGCAGGATTGCTAACCGCGCATGAAGACAAAATGTAATTCATGTTCCGTACTATTATGACAAGGAGCTTCAGTGGCTGTTTTTAAGAGAGATACTTCAGATGAAGTAAACTCAAAGCCAAGTAACCAATCCTCGCCAACTATTCGTGCGAAGCCCGCTCAGAGTCAGCCAGTTCCAGGTCCAGCAGGTATATTTTTAAATCAGTCTCAGACTGCAGTTTCATACAACAGCCCTCGATCATTAACAGCATCAGCAACTCAAATACGTGTAAACGATAAAGCAGAGTACGAACAATTTCGTTCCCGCCGTGCTGCTGGTTCTAGCGCTTGGCAGACTGAAGCTTGGGAGTACTACGACGCAATTGGCGAAGTTAAGTACGCATTTAATCTAGTTGCTTCCATTGTTTCTCGAATTAGAATTTTTGCGGCCTCCGTTGATGATCCCTCACAGACTCCAGTTCCAGTAAAGATGTCCGAAATTATCGATCCCCGTCTTGCTGCAGCAGCTGAAAGAGCTTTGAAGCGTCTTGACTCAGCTTATGGCGGTCAGGCAGGTCTTCTTAAAGATGCTGCTCTCAATCTTTCCGTTGCAGGCGAATGCTACTTAGTACAAATGCCAGAGCGCCCGGGTTATGGAATTCCAGAATCATGGGACATCAAATCCGTTGACGAAGTTTTAGTAGATCAACGCGGAGCATTTAAAATTATTGGCAGACGCGAACAGCAATCAACTAATGGTTCTCAGAGCTCCACTCAAAATGTTGGAGCAATGAACCTTAACGAAAAATCATTCGTTGGTCGTATCTGGCGCTCACACCCTCGCTTTTCAGATGAAGCAGATTCATCACTACGTGGCATCTTAGATCTTTGCGCTGAACTACTTCTACTTAACCGTACGTTTCGCGCTACAGCTCGTTCACGTCTAAACGCTGGCGCTCTCTATCTTCCAGATGGCCTTTCAGTTGCCGCGCAAGGTGATGGAAACTTCCCTTACGATGAAGATGACGAGATGAATCCTGGCTTTACTGTAGAAGAAGCAGAAGATGAGTTTGAAGATCAGCTGATCGACGCCATGACAACTCCGATTCGCGACGAAGAGTCTGCATCAGCAGTCGTTCCACTTATTATTCGTGGCCCTGCAGAACTTGGTGACAAGATCAAGCAATTTAAGTTTGAGCGTTCATTCGATCCTGCACTTGCAGAGCGTTCCGATCGTGTACTAGAGCGCATCATGCAAGGCATAGACGTCCCTAAGGACGTTGTAACGGGTCTTGCTAATGTCAAGTACTCAAACGCCTTACAGATTGATGAAAGTCTTTACAAGGCACACATCGAGCCTCTAATGCTTCTTATTGCAGACGCCCTTACCGTTGTCTACTTACGCCCATACCTTCTTGCTACAGGTTACACACTTGCAGAGGTAGAGCGCATTGTTGTTTGGTATGACCCATCAGCAGTGTCAACACGTAATGACCGCGCTACAGATGCTGATGCAGGATTTGACCGTGGCGCTGTGTCCTATGAAACATGGAGACGCGCTCATGGTTTCTCGGCAGCAGATGCTCCATCTGCAAATGAAATGGCTATTCGCATGGTTAAGGAAAAGGGAATCATTACCCCAGAACTTACCGAAGCAATGCTTGGCGCATTAGCTCCTGAAGTACTTCAAGCAATCAGAGGAGTACAGCAGGAGACATCTGTTGGCCCAGTTCCTCCAGAGGTACAGCAAATTTTAGATCAGGCTAAAGGTGCTCCAGATCCAATCCCTGGTGCAGAAGCGGAATCAGCACCTGCCCCCACGCAGGAAGAAATTCCAGCTGAAGCCTCTGCTCTAGAACAGCGAAAGAAAAGTAAAGCTAAAAATGTTTAATGAACTAAAAGTGCAGATTGTAGATGCTATCTTGGCGTCCTCTCTTGATCAAGGTGACCAGGAAGATATTTACTTAGAAGTTGACAAATCTCTTGTTGCTGCAGCGGATCCCTGCTGGGATGGGTACAAGCAAATTGGTATGAAAAAAGGCAAAGATGGAAAAATGGTTCCTAATTGCGTACCTACCGACACTTCTGATGATTCCGATGATTCTGAATTTGCAAGCAAAAAGAAAAGAACAATCTCTCAGACTCCCGCTCCCAAAAAAGATCGCGTTAAAGGATCAAAAACTAACCCTAAGGGTTCTGCATCATCTGGAAAATCTAAAGCAATTAAGTTTTCAGCACGGACAGAAAAATCATTAAGTAAAAAAGTTAGCGAACACAATGAAAAAGCTTCTAAAGGCAGAAAAGTTACCTTAGGAATGCTTAAAGCCGTTTACCGTAGAGGCGCTGGAGCATTTTCTGGAAGTCACCGACCTGGTATGGGACGTGACCAGTGGGCCATGGCTCGCGTTAATGCTTTTCTAAAACTTGTAAAAAGTGGTAAGCCTTCAAATTCAAAATACATAACAGATAATGATTTACTACCAGCTGCGCATCCTCGTTCAAGTAAAAAGTCAAATTCTGCGTTAACTGCTTCGGCCTTAGTCCCTGAAGAAAGAGATTTAGCAAACGCTATTCTTTCTGTAGTCCAAAAGCACGGAAAATTTAACGAAGACGAAACTGGCGTTTGGGCAGGTTACACTCCAGCAGCAGAGAACGAAGTTGCAAACATCGGAGTTGTCTGCATGAATTGCGTCTTCTATCAAAAAACAGAGGATGGAGATGTCTGTCAAATAATTTCGGTTCCAATTGAAGCTCTTGGTAAGTGTCGTTTTGCTGTAATCCCAGACGGTTTAGTTAATCCTGATGCAATAGATCAGTACATGGAAGATAAAGAAGATCTTATGGAAACAGTTGAAGAGTCTTACATTGATGCAGAGTTAGCACTAGAACTCAAAGATCAAGATGAGTACAAAACAACTGAAGAAGCGATTCTCGCCTTACTAGAGTTCTCGGGGCTTGGCTATGAATCCGAGACAGCTTTCAAAGCTACTTGGTTAAGAGCAGTGCGAGACGGAGATAACCCTTTTAGTAGGGTTGTATCCTTAGCAGAGACAACGTATTCGAGCAAGGACTCGGACTTGCTTCCAACACTTGAAGAGGGAATTTAATAGTCACTATGGATAACAAAGACACTAACTACCGCGTAGGCGTAGGGGTAACTCCTGCAAGCGAGCAAGAGCTTGTTTCCCGCATTAAAAGTAAGGCGCTAGAACTAGCAGCTGACGCCAACCACTCTATGCCCTACACACGTAAAGTAACCACTCAGTCTGTGTTTACTGTAGTTGACCGCTCTTTGTACTCAAACATGACTTTCCCGTACTCCGTAAAGGAGCATAATGCCCTTAAAGATGTTTCTGAGTTTATTGCTTTAGCTCAAAGAAACAAAGTTATTAATTTTTCAATTTTAGAGCACACAGATTTACTCCCAGTTGCTCACCCACAATCTACTCAAGAACATGACATGCACCCTATTGCCCTTGAAAAAGAGCAAGCTAAGTGGTTTACAAGCATTCATGGCCTAACTAATGAAACTCGCGGGCTTATTGCTTCAGCAATGACATCCGATTTAAGCTCCCCTGAGTACTTATACGCTTCAACACGTCTAGAGTCTATGGCAGAAGGTTCTATCCCTCCAGAGGCAATGTTTGGTTGGAGAGACAGTATCTTTAGTGGTGGTAACTCTCGCTTAGCCAGGTCAGCGCGTGCTCGAGTCCAAAACAGAAATTCTGAAGGTCGGTTTGCCAGAATGTTTGGCGCCATGTCTGCATTTGTTAGAGATGCTGCTACAAACACATACAAAAAACTAACTGGTAGAACTGTTGGATCGGACCAGGATGGGAATGCGTACATAGAGTCTGCCCCTGGAGATATATCAGTAGTTCCTGTAAACAAAACAAAGGATGCTGGTAAAGCTTATATTTTTGATAAAGACAGTAAAGATTTAGTTTTAAATTTTATTAGTAACAAAGACGTTTCAATTGACTCTGATGAAGTTAGAAAAGTAGATGCTCCCGCAGGTTGGAACAGAGTTGATGGATACAACGGTCCTGGCGAGAAGTGGACTGATGGCGCATATAACTTAGTTAAATTTGACTCTCCAAGTAAAGAAACTAGTAGTCGAATTGAAAAAGAACTTACCAGAGCAAAAGAATTAGACCTAGCTGATCCTAAGCAAATTAAACTTGGAGAAGACGCTAAGTTCTACGATCCAGACTATCCTTTGTTTGAAATCTCTCGCGCAAAAGGAAATACTCGTCCGTTTGGGTTTGCTCAGTCGTGGGGAGACGTTCAACTTCTTGCTAGACAAGATTCAGATTTATACGACAGAGCCACTAGCAACTCTCCAGAAGCTAAGCGTGCACCAAGGACATCTCAGGACATCGATGATTACCAGTATCCAGAAGGTTACTACCGACTAAACAAAGATGTTAAGTTCACTCCTACAGGTCCAGAAGATGGAAAATCAGATAGCTACACCGACGATCCCATTGCGCTAGCCAATCTTTTTGATGAAGAAGAGTTAGGTAATTTACTTCGTAAAGCAGTAACTCCTGAAGATGGATCCGAAATTGCAACTGGCGTAACAGGCGTATCCTTTGATACTGAAAACCCAGACTTGGTTGATGACCTACCAGCTGAAGCTATTTACAGTGCTCTAGATCGTGCCACTGGCGGAGAAGCTAAATACGAGATTGCAAAAATTTATGATGAAGGCAATGACAATACAGCTAATATTGATGCTCTAGAAGCTACAGAAGCTATAACGCCTAAAGGAGATACAAAAACTGTAGAGGAAGAAAAGAAAAAGAAGGCTCAAGAAAAAGCAGATAAAGTAAAGACAGAAGAAACAGAAGAAGTAGTTCAAGAGTCATACACTCCACCACTTCTTAGGGGTCTTACCGATGACGAGCTTGCTGAATTTAAAGAAACAAGGGATTACTCAAAGTATTTGCCTAAAAACAGTGAATTTGAAATTCCAGACGGGTACTCTTCTTTAGATCCAGATCCTGTTTCAGAGGCAGAGATTAATAGAATTACTGATGCATCCCAGAGTGATGTATTACCAGTTGGTTGGGATGATAGTCCTCTTAATATTTCCAAGAACTACTCATCAAAAGATCTTAAGACTCAGCTTGAAGCTGCTATTAGTCCAGACAATGAAAATGCTGGACAAGGTCTTATATCTTTACCAACAGATGATGGCGAAATGTTCACAGGCGCCGTGTCTGCGGAAAAAATTCGCGATGCTCTTCAACTACAAGGTGAAGATACAAACTCTATTTTAGATAAATCTTATAAATCAGGTATGGAAGTTTCAGAATCCGAGTCTAAAGTAAAACCTAAACCATCTGATGATAGTGGTGCCGATGACTCTACCGAGGTAGGAAAAGGCGATGGCGGGAAACCTCCAGTAGAAGAAGCTCCTATTCCTTCAGATCAACCTGACGGTCCTAGATTAGCTAGCGTCGCTGCGTTAGACCTTAAAAAGGGAGACGTAGCTTACGAATCCAGAAACTATGAAACTGATGAATTAGATGAAAACGGTAAGCCTATTCTAGGTCAGTTCCTAAGTGTTTTCACGTTAGACGAAGATCCAGACCCAGCAAACACTATTACGGTTGAATCAAGTCGTGGACCTATAACAAAGATTAGCGTTAAGGGTCACTTTCCTGATGGACCTACTCAAGAAAAATTCTGGGGAGAAAATACATTAATCACAACTATCCGTGATCTGTCTGAAGAAGAGCTTCCTAAACTAGGAGATCTACCTCCATTAAACCAACCTGCACCAAAAAATGAAAAGTATGGGGAGCAGGGGCAAAAACATCCTGATTTCATGCCTGATCGTATTAAATATTTTAAAGAGATGGCAACACGTAATGGAGCATGGACTCCACCTGAAAGCCTTGATTTAGATACTAAGCCAGAAAAAGTTGTATCTGCTAGGCCTAAGGGGTCTGTGTCTAAACCTGATCGCCCAAGAGAGCCACGTAAATCTCCGTTCTTGTCTGCATTTACCGATAAAGCTAGAGAAATTTCTAAAATTAAAGCTACAAATGCAGAGGGAAGAAAAGCCCGATGGGGTGAATTTAAAAAGTTTTTTGATAGTAAAGAAATTGTTTACCTTGATACAGAAACTACAGGGTTTAGTGCAGATAAAGATGGCATATTCCAAATCTCCTTGACAAAGGCAAAAGGTAGAACTAAAGGTGAAACATTAACTATATGGATTAATCCTGAAAAACCTTTGGACCCACGAGTAGTAGAAGAGCTAAATCAGAAAGATAGAGATGGAAACCCTCTAACTGACGAGTGGCTGCAGAAAAACGGAATTTCTTATGAAGAAGCTGGACGTCAAGTTTCTGATTTTATTGGAACTGACGCAACAATAGGTGCTTACAATACACCTTTTGATGCGCCATTCTTGCGTAAACTATATGAAGCAGCAGGAGTCGATTACGATTCTAATATTATTGAAGAATTTGATGTACTAGCGTTTGCAGATAAAGTTCAACAAAGAGATAAAGATCAAGCTTATCGTCCAGAAGAGTGGAACGCCAAGTTTAATAAAATGTATCGCCCAAGAGCATTAAAATTGAAAGAGCAGGCTGAACACTGGGGCCATACTCTTACAAATGCTCACGATGCTGTTGCCGATGTAGATGCAACCATTGAGGTAGCAAATTCTATTCTTGATAGGGCGGTGGATACAGGACAAAATGCAACGCTATTTGAGATTGATAAACAACAAGAGTCTTACAATAGAGAATTAGATGACTTTAATGCCAACATGGATCAGTACAGATCTGACATTGACGCTTACAATGCAGCTAGAGAAGCTGATAAAAAAGATCCAATCGCCCCTGAGGTTACGGATAAAGATGGAGAAGCTACATCCACTACTGGAGAGATAGTTCCAAACACTGTTACTCCTGAATCAAACAATGATCGTCCTGTTGGCCCGCTTTCTGATATGGATCCAGAGTGGATTAACGACGATAAAAATACAGCTAGCGTAGATTCTGCAGTAGAAGATTTACAGCCTGGAGACTATGTAACAATCAATGGACGTCAACAAAGAGTAGATGCTATTCGCATTGGTGCTTCATATGGTGTAGAAGATGGTGTTGCAAGAGTAACATTTACGGATGTAGAAACAGGTAGACAGACTACTGGAAATCTTCCTAGAAATAGAGCATTTACTGGAGTTCGACGCCCTATAGATCCTAAATCAGTTCAAGAAGATAAGAATGCAACAAAAGATGATTCAGACGCTCCTCTATCACCAACTTCAGAATTCTTAGATAATGAAAATAGACCAGTAACGGCTAAAAATAGAGAAACTGTAAAGCAACGCAAAACATTCACTCTTGGTGACGGTAGTGGCGTAGTTGAAATCTACCCAAACGTAAATAAAGAACGCGAAGAGGACCCAGATTTCTATACTAGAGGCATAATTTATGATGCTGAAGGTAACATTATTTCGCAAATTGATGGATTCTACTTTACCTATGAAGGTGCCTCCAATGAAATGGAACGTAGGGTTAGACAAGATTTTATTGATCTAACTAAGGCCGATAGAGCAGATCAAATGGAGTTTGATTTTGATAATGCATCAGATGATGTAGAAATTTCTAAGGGCGATGAAGCAGGATACGACATAGATCATGAAGAAGTATTCAATACTCAGTACGGTTATGGAAAAGTCACTGTACGTAAATTAGTTGATCAGACTGGCCGCGTTTGGTATGTAGTGGACGCTTCTGGGTTCGATAATGAAGGCGAATTTATTGACGAAACTCAAGAAGTTTTCTCCAGTAAAGAGGAAGCAATCTCTTATGGACGTCGTTGGTTAGCTAACTCAAATAACGTAAAGAAAAACCAAATCGACGCTGAGCAAACTAATCAAACAACTGTAAATGAAGAAGACTCTCAAACCCCTGATTTGATCCCAGATGCGGAAACACAGCCTGCTGTAGACATTGATGGCACTGAAGTACCTAGTAAAGTTCCATACTGGGAAGAGAAACGTAGAAAGCGTGGAAAGCATCGTAAGCCAGCTCCATCACTTAGCGTTTCACGGGAAGAGTCAAGAGCGGAATTTGATAGGCAAAGACGACCGCTAGCTCGCCCTGATTCTTCTATTCCTAAGGGCTCCTACCTAATAAGCGAACCTGCAGAATCTTTAAAGCCTGGCGACGTACTTTTTCCAGATGGTTTTACTATTCTAAAGGTAGAACAAGCTGGAAACAATATTGTCTTTACTGGGTTCTACCCAGGACGTAGCATGCAGAATCTTGTTGAGTACAATGCAGCTAATAAAAATTTCCGTGTAATTAGAGGTTTAAATAATAAAGAAGCTCCTAAAGAGGGAGATCTTAGACCGATTGTTCGTCCTAACCCAATAGATTACCCTGGAGGCCGTCAAAGTCCTTTGTACCAAAGAGATAGAAAAAATTACTTAAACGCACTGCTATCAACTAGAAAAACTTGGTCGCCACCAAAGGATCTAGACGAGTATGCGTATACAATAAAAATGTCTCTATTAAATGAATTTACTTATGGTTTCCAAGTTTACTATGGTAGATACAACTCGCAGAAGCAAGCAAAGCTGCTTAAAAAGTATGAAAAACTTATAAAAGTAAGCGCTGATAGATTATCCGAAAGAGGGCTTCCTACAGACTTTGACGTTCCTATCCCTGACCTACCTTCAGATTTATCACGTCCGTCGTCGCCTCGCCTCATAGACTTGGATGGCGTGCCTACTTACTATCCTCCTAGTAAAAAATCAAGCACTTACCCCGAGTTTAGTGATGAAGATAAAACTGCAGTACCAAATTTAATAAAAGAAATTGAAGACGCTGTAGAAAACGAAGGCACTCCTGCATTTATAGTTCAAATGATCATAAACGATCAAGAAGCTTTTAACGTTTTTGCTAAAGACTACTGGGAAATAAACATGGTGCTACCAAATGGTAACCCAATTGGTCCTATGCCCGCATCCTTCCCAGAAGAATTGCGTATTCAATTAGATCGTCCAGAGTTTACGGATCGCCCACAAGAAGGAGCCGTACTGCGCTTAAGAGATGGTATTTCTACATGGGTGAACCCAGATGGATCTACCGCGCCATTTAATCCAGAAGATCCTACCCAAGGTACATCAGAAACTAATGGAAAAATCTATGGATCTAATGACTTTGCTGGCCCTGAAAAATCTAATGAATCAGAGGTTGTAGCACCAGAAGATACTACAGCTCCTGCTCCCCCAGAAGTTGCGCGTCCTGCATCTCAGCCTGCATCTGATAGTCAAGAGCCCGTAGTAGTGGAACCTACTCCTGCCCCTGAAGTACCAAAAACTAACGAAGTTCCTGTAACAACAGAAAGTGAAAAAAAGAAATTTGAAGAACGTAGACGTGTAATTAATGAGACATGGACTCGCGAGCAAAATAATCATATATCTAGATCTGCTGATGGCGTGGAAAGCTTAGAGATTGGCGACTTGGTATATCACTACAGGTTACTAACAGATGAGTTCAATGTATATGGTGTAGTAACTAGAACTGGTCTAGATGCTTATGGAAACCTTAATATGTCTACTACAGGAGAAATGTTAGATTACAGAGATACACGTTTCCCTGGTTACGTAGAAATTACATATTTTGGACAGGATGGGAAACCTCTAACAAGAGAGACTGTCGGTCGAAAAGGTGAAAATAAGGGACAAGTTGTTAGTGCAGTAGGTATATTTAAAAGAGCATCCAGAAACTTCTTTGTTGTACAAAAATATGATGGAAGAGTCCCAGAAAATTCTCCTCTAGCAACTGGCGAAAGCATCAATGATCTAGAGCAAGCTCCAGCTTCTCCTCGTGCCAATAGAGAAGGCTTTAGAGCTCCCAGAACAACTTCTAGGTCGAACCAGACTAGCTCTCCTAAAACAGTAGAACCTACTAATACTCCTGAAATTAAATCAGACGGTACTTCATGGGGGGTACCTCTTAACGTAAATCCAGATCTATCCCCAGGCACTAGCACATGGGAAGATGTAAGAATGCCTACATCTAAACAAACTGATATACCTAATAACAGAGTATTCGAGAGTGCCGTAGCTAACGCTGCTATAGGAAGTTACGATCAAAGTGTATTAGAATCGGAAAGACTTTCAGGCGTAGATCAGATTAGTAGATACGTAACTGAAATACTTAAAAAATATGGGTACGGGGAACGCTCCTTTAAAACACTTGCTCGTGGAAAAATGCTAAGTAGTGCAGGAGCTCATGCTGGTGTAGGTCGTACTACAGATCCATTTACAGGAGAGACTCCTCCAGCACTATTTATATTTGCTAGAAAGAAATATAATAAGTCAGTCATTATTCACGAAATAGCTCATTTACTTCAAGGTTCTTGGCTAGATGTAAATGATAAAGATAGAGGTCACAGCCCTGAATGGTATGACACTTATGTAACTATTCTCCGTGGTGAAGGTCTTAATGATGCTGCCGACATCCTCGAAGAAAAGACTGGTAGAAAGGCTCAGACAACTGGTGTTCTTAACAAGGTTGATATAGCTACGAAACCTGAACCAAAAACAAGTTTTACTCCTGAAGAAGTTTCAGATTTACAAAGTCCTACTAATAAAAAGTCTTATTCTGTACAAGAAGCTATGGACATGTCTGGCTCAAATAGCAGTGTCCTAAATAGAGTAAATTCTCTTTTAAATGGAACTGAAGAAGATCCATATGCACTATTTGAAAGTGTAGATCTAGGTAAAAAACTTGCAGTAGTTTCTGATGAAGGCGTACCCGTTAAATCTTTATTTACTGATATGCCTTTATTTAATAAAAATCCTAATGTTGAAAAAATTAAATACGATTACTTACATGGAAATTCTATAGATCCTATACTTGTAGTTCAAAGAGATGGAAAACTTTACGTAGCTAATGGCTTAGACCAGGTTCAAGCTTCGTATGAACTAGGGATAGAAAACATCCGTGCAATTATTGTTTCTAGTGATAAAAATACTCCAGCAAGCACTGATGGTAATTTTTACTCGTTTGGAGAAATATCTGGAGCTCGCTCAATAGACTACGTTATGCTTGCAATTCAATCTGATAAATCAGAAGCTGCTCGCGACAAGGTAGTTTCCTCTATTCTTGATGCTCTAGAGGCTGGTGTACTTCCTTGGAATAAGCCTTGGTCATCCAGTGGAATTCTTCCTACAAATGGAAATACTGGAAAAACATACAGCGGATTAAACACCCTAGTTCTGTGGGCTTCGGGAGCCATGGGAGAAAAGGGAGATAGAGCTCGGGTTGAGAATGTAGTTGGAGTTCCTTTCTCAACAAATATTTGGATCGGCTTCAACCAAGCAAAAGCCATGGGTGGAAGCGTAAAGAAGGGTTCTAAGGGCACTTCAATTCTTCGTCCAGTTATGAAAGACGTTGAAGTAGTTGACCCTAAAACTGGCGAAAAGAAGATGGAGAAAAGAAGGGTTGGATATGCCGATACTTCAGTATTTAATTTAGATCAAATTGACGGCTTAGATGAACTCAGGACTGCTAGTGATAGAGAACCAGTTCCAGTTACTGAGGCCGAAAAAGCACTATTTGATGCATATAAAGATGCTCCTCCAATTAAAAATTCTCCTCAGGATAGCGCGTACTACAGTACAGTGGAAGATGCTATCTACTTACCAAATAGAGAGCAATTTGCCTCGGAAGAAGGTTATTTTGAGACTCTAGCCCACGAAATGATACATAGTACGGGTCATTCTTCTAGATTAGATAGAACAGATTTAACTGATAAATATGGCACTCATAGAGCTAGCCGTGCTGAAGAGGAATTAATTGCTGAAATTGGTACAGCTATTCTTGCCTCCATGCTTGGTGTAGATCTAGACATTAATCAACCTGCGTCCTATATAGCTTCTTGGTTAGAATCTTTAAAAGATGACAAGGGTATGATCCTCAAGGCTGCAATCGCTTCTCAAAAAGCTGCAGATTACATCCTAAAAGGTGCTAACCTAGGTTCTTACGGAAAATCTGGCGAGGAAATTGCCAGAGATAGAGTATCTTAAAGGAGATATAGAAACGATGGAAGAGCAAAGAGCTATAGATAAAGTAGCTATCCCAGAAAATCCGTACCTTACTGAAGCAGACGGGTTCAACGAAGATAATTGGACATTAATACCAGAAGTAGTTGGTTTTGGTTGGAATAGTGAAGAAGAAGAGAGAGATTTTCTTATAGAAGAATTTGGCCCTGAATGGGTGAAAGAAAACTTGAAATCTTGGGCAGAACGCGAAAAAGAGATGGAAGCTTAGTAATGGAAATTATTGTTAATACTCCAGAAAATCTACAAGCAGTTATGTACCCCACACAAGGTCAAGGCTTTAAACACCTTGAATTTTACGTTGTCCGCTATATTTCATATAGAGACCCTAGTGGCAATGTTTTTCTAAAAGGAAAAGGCGACTGGGGGCCATATAGTATCGGTCCAGTAGAATTAGAAGATACATATTGGATTAATATAGATACTGAATTCATTGATATTTTTGATAAAGCTCAAGCAGACGGGGAAGTTTTGTATTTAGAAGATACAGATCCGTACTCCACACCGAATGAGATTTTTGGGTTATGAAGTACATAGGCAGAGATAACACAAAGGTTCTATTTTCATTAGACAATGTCGGTGTTTTAGTTGATGAATTAACTAAAGCTGTAGACATTTTTCCTAATGTACAAACTTTACTTGCTTCAGGCGAGTGGGACCCTAGCTTTGCCCCAAAAGAAATTACTACGGAACTAGCTGAAGCTGCCTATGTAGATCTAGATATTAAAGTTTTTTCCACTTCTGGAGATCGTCTCTACACGATCCCTAAGTCGGTTCAATCTGAAGCAAAGCGTGCTTTGGAGTGGCGCAAAGAGCATGATCGTGCTGGAACACCTGTTGGCATTAATACTGCTAGAACCCTTGCTAAAGGAGGACAAATTGGTATTCGCAAAGTTCGTCATATTGCAAAGTACTTTCCTCGTCATGAAGTAGATAAAAAGGGTAAGGGCTACAAACCTGGACAAGATGGCTACCCATCAAATGGTCGCATTGCTTGGGCGCTTTGGGGTGGAAATTCAGCGAAAAGCTGGGCATCAGCTATTGTAGAGCGCGAAAATAAAAAACCAATGACTGCTGGCTATGACCCAGTGATGGATCTTTATGACAGTCCAATAACTCAAGATTTAAATGATTTTATTTATGCTAAAAAACTTCCAAAAGACTTTGCACCTAAATTCTTTATTAGAGTCTCTCTAGATGGTAAAGGCATCGATCGCCTTTATAAAGTAGACCCTCAGGGTAGCGTATGCGTCTGGGACGATGGATGCTGGGATGACTTAGGTAACATGGATCACGACATCGCTACCTATGACAAAACTTTAGATGATCCTTATGATAAAAGCAATAAAATACACGTTCCTGTAGATATTGAATCTGCAGTTATTATTGCTGCATTTTTAGATTCAAAGCCATTTGAAAACGTTTCTATATCTGAAATAAACCAAACTGAAGCAAAGATGGTTTCTGATTCCATTTTTGATCTCGACTGGGAAATGATGGATGACGTTATGGTTGCAGCGGGAGAGTCTCCTATTGGCGCTGGTGATGGTGTTTACAGTCCAGAAGAACGCGCAGAAAACGCTCAGCAACAAGTACGTGACAAAAATGGTCGTTTTGCTAAAGATGGTGGTCGCGTAGTTGTTGGTGGAGACCCTAACGTTAGAGGAATTGTTAAGTCGCAAAACCCTGCAAATAAAAGTGTCTCTGTAGAACTTGATAGCGGGGAAACTGTAGAACTACCTGGTTACGCAATTGAAGATGAAGATGAATTTAAGCCAATCTCTAATTTAAATGTTCCAGAAACTGTTTTAGATACTTCAGGAATCCTAGGAGAGCCAAGAACTCCTATCGATCAGATAGATGCTCGTCTTCCAGGACGTCTACCTCCTTTGACGGGTAGAAGCGTTCAACTTATGCTCAACGACTGGCCTTCATGGGTAGCAGATCAAAGATTAGAGCCTGAAGCTGCACCTACCGACACTCAGACCCCCTTTGTTCCTAAAAAATCTGATGCTTACAGTAAATGGACTCCTGCCACAGCTCCAAATGCTTATAACGATCCTTACTTAAATAAATGGTTAAAAAATCCAAACAATAGAGGCTGGTACAACCCAATTGTTCCTGAGGGAACTGTTGATCCAGTTAGGGCGTCCGCTGGTAAGCCAATCTCTTCTCCTGAAAAATCAGACGTTCCACCAATTTACATGGCTATTGTTGCTGAAGATGATCCACAGGCAGTAATGGACTTAGTTGCTTTAATCCCCGCCTCAACTGAATCTACAACTGCTGCAGCTTATGTCAGAAAAGATGGACAATGGGCTGTAAATGATAAAATTCTTACAGATTTAAACAGTCCTACACCTCCTCCTATTGTAGTTTTAGATAACGAGACATTGGCAAATGTTTTGGATCAGGTTGACGCTGCCACAAGCACAACGGCTTCTTTAGTTTTTAGAGTTGCATCTACACCTACGGTCTTTGCTGAGGGTGAATCTTCTCAGTGTCCGATAGCTACCCAGGATATCGGAATCAACTTAAAAAACCGTAAAAATGCAATTGATACAGCAATGTATGGCCCTCTTAATCCTGCAGAACCAAACGAAGAGTACTGGGCAGCAATTGGCATTGAGTGGAACGTAGATGTTGAAACTGCAAAGAAGCAACGTTGTGGAAACTGCGCCGTGTTTATTCAAACTCCTGAGATGCTTTCTTGCATTGAGACTGGTTTAACAGATAACGCAGATGAGTTTGATTCAATTAATGAGGCGGGCGAACTTGGCTATTGCGAAGCATTCGATTTTAAATGTGCCTCTGCTCGTACCTGCCGCGCTTGGGTAGGCGGGGGTCCAGTGACTGCTTCTATTTTCTTGCCTCAAGACAGAATGTTTACCGAATCATGGGCAGACTCTAAGAAACTTGCTTCTCTGACTGCATCTGGGATTTTTGGTAATAACAAAGATAAAGCTCAAAGACTACGCGAATACTGGACAACAGGTATGGGCGGTCAAAAAATTGGTTGGGGAACTGATGGAGATTTAGATCGATCAAATACCTACTTAGCAAAATATTTAGGTCCTAAAGCTAGCAGTTTCTCGGCATTATTGCACAGAGACGTTACTGGAGTTTGGCCAGAAATTAGTGGCATTAAAACTGAAAGTGAAATTCTTTCTAAATCCTACCTAGGCGCTCAATCTAGAGAGGCAAAAAATAGAGTTTTAGTTGCTGGTGGAAACACTTATGAAGAGCCTAAATCTGGAGCTGAATTCTTTATTCCTCTAGTTATCCCTGAAAATATTGAATCAGGGGACGGAAGAATTTTTAAGGATAAATCTATTGATATTAGAGAACTACCTCTACCTCTTCTTTGGCAGATTAAGACCGCAGACGGGCATGCTGGCTCTGTTGTTGTAGGAAAAATCACCACAATGGAGCGTACCGACAAAGGTATTGGTAATGCTAGAGGCGTATTTGACTCAGGCGAGTATGGCAGAGAAGCAGAACGCTTAGTTCGTGGTGGTTTTATTCGTGGCGTATCAGCCGATATGGACAAATTTGAGGCCTCTGAAGAATCAGATGACGAGGCTAAAAACAAAACAGACAAGATTAAAACAGGTAAAATTAAGATTACGAAAGCCCGTGTAATGGCGGTAACTATCGTGCCTAAACCTGCATTTCAAGAATGTAAAATAATACTTGCTGAGCAGTTCAGCAAAAAACAGGAGGATGAAGTGATCCCAGACGGTGTATACGTTGAAAACGTAGACGCTTTGGAGGCTTTGGCACTTGTAGCATGCGGCGCAGTCGCAGGCTCAATTCCCGTAACCCCGCCATCAAATTGGTTTGATAATCCAAAGCTAAAGCAGCCGACAGGTCTAACTGTTACAGACGATGGACAGGTGTTTGGTCATATTGCCGCTTGGCACGTAGACCACATTGGTATGTCATTTGGCACTAAGCCACCACGCTCTCGCAGTAAGTACTCGTACTTTCATACAGGCATTGTTCGCACAGAAGACGGTAAAGACGTTCCAGTAGGCCAGTTAACTCTTGCAGGTGGACATGCTTCTCTAGAAGCTTCCGCAGCAGAGGCAGTTCGTCACTATGACGACACGGCCTCCGCTATTGCTGACGTACATGCTGGTGAAGATTCGTATGGCATTTGGGTAGCAGGCGCCTTACGTCCTGGTACAGGCCCAGAGCAGGTTCGCGCACTTCGTGCTTCTGCCCCATCAGGTGACTGGCGTCCAATTAAGGGACACCTTGAGCTTGTTGCAGTATGTCAAGTAAATGTTCCAGGATTCCCAATTGCTCGTGCTCGCGTAGCATCAGGTCAGGTCATGGCTCTTGTTGCCGCTGGCGCTCAGACTCTTGCAAAACTTCGTAACGATCCTTTAACTGAACTTACTGAAAAAGTAGCAAAACTAGAGGAAATACAGTCCGCACCGCTAGTTGCTGCTGCAGATATAGCAAAATCAAAGTTTAAGGCTTTAGAGATGGCTATTAGAGCAGAAGAACTTTCTGCAAAAGTAAGCTCTATGAAGAAAGATTCTGAGCTTGACTATGACTACATGAATCAAGGTATGGATGATGATCCAGAAAATGAACTTGCAGTTGTAACCCGCCGTGTGCGTGAACGTCTAGCCAAAGAACGCAAGGCTCTACCAGACGGTTCTTACCCAATTCGTAACGTTAGCGATCTAAAGAATGCTATTCAAGCTTACGGAAGAGCTAAGCCAGGTAAAAGAGCAGCGGTTCAAAAGCACATCATGAGACGTGCTCGCGCTCTTAATAGAAGCGACATGATTCCAAATACATTTAAAGAAGCTGCCCTAGAAGAGTTTTTTGCAATCCTTGAAGACGAGTCAGTAACTGCTGCAGGTGGTTTGGACCGTAACAGAGGAAACGCTGAAGAGCTTCGCCGATACTGGACTAAAGGTGTTGGCGCTGCAAAGATCCGCTGGGGGGCCCCAGGCGACTGGACACGATGTGTAGGTTACTTGTCTAAGTACATGGGACCACGCTCCAAAGGATACTGCCAACTTCGTCATAAAGAAGCAACTGGCGTATACACAGGTAGTCGTTTAAATCCTGGTAACGAGAATTCATCAGAGTCTGAAATTAATATCACCATTGTATCTAATAATGATTTAGCTCAGAGTATCGATCAGATTATGTCTAGTCTTCCAGCAGATTTTGATGCTAGCTGGAAACCAGAAGATGACGTTATCGAGATGATTCTTATTAGCATGGAGAACCTAGACCTTGAAAATGAGGACTCTGAAACAGAAATAGAAGCAGTTTTAAAAACAGAATTTTCCAGTAATGCAGATTCTTTAGATCTACGCAGTAGAGTACAAATTGCTCGTAGTACTTTGACTGCGGCTATTGAACCTGAAGATATTGATATAGAAAATTTAAATCCAGAAGAAATTGCTTTGCTTGAAGAAGAGGCTAAGTCTCAAAAGCAGGACGAGCTAAATCCAGAAGATTCTAGAGCAAAATACACTCCACAAACTCAGCCTAGAGACGCCCAGGGTAAGTTCCGTCAGATCCTTGCTCGAATTAAGCAAGATTCTGGAGTATCGGGTCTAGATAGAGTTCTAGACAAGGTTAGAGAAACTGAAAACTTTGATAGTACTGGAGATTATGCAAGTGCAGCAAAAGCAGCCGTAGATCTAATTGGAATCATTGATCGATTAGATTCAGGAGCACTTAATCCAACAGCACTTGAGAATGTAAGAAGTAGTGCTGGAGAGCTAGGTAAAGTCATTGCAAATCTACCCTTTAACTTTGCAGATCAATCCGCAAAGCTTCGATACAGCGATGTACCACCAGCACTAAAAGACCTAATTGAAGACATGATTACACGTGTAGAAGCAAAAATTGGCCCAGAAGATGCAGCAATTGCTACTACTGAGCTAAAAAGCTTCATGAGTGGATCTGATCTCTTTAGTCAATCCGAGATCTCATCTCAGATGTCAAAACTTCTTAGGTTGCTTACCTAAAGGTAGGTTTCATAAGAACGTACTTAACCGTACAACAGCCAGAAGTTGCATTAGAATAACTAGTGTAATATTCAGTAATAGGTGGAGTGCCTCCACGCCATGTGCGTTTCGGAGTCCCTCAGCCTCGACTGATCAGCACGACGGGTGGGAAATACCCATTTCGTCATGACTGCCCCGGAGGAGGGACAGTGGACCAAATCAAAGACAAGCTAGATCAACTAGCTGATCTTGCCGACGACGACGTTAGCAAGTTACAGACTGAGATCATTAGCGAATTTGAAGTGGTTGAGAAAGAAGAACCTACTCCGCAAACAGTTGATGCTATGACATCACTTGCCGACATGCTTGACACCGTTCGCGGTGAAGTGAAGCGTCGCGAGACACAAGCAATTGAACTGGCCCAGAAGGCCAGTGAAGCTGCTATGCGTGTCCGTGGCGAAGGTGATGACACAGAGGAAGAGACCATGGCTCCTGTTGAAGGCGAAATGCCTGCAGAAGAAATGCCTGTTTCTGAAACTCCTGCTCCAATCATGGAGGAAGAGGAGAAAAAAATGGACGCAGCACAAGATATGCCAGCTGAAGGCGAAATGCCTGCAGAAGACATGGAAAAAGCTGCTGAAGAAGAAGCTCCTGCCGAAATGGACGAGGACGAAGAGAAAAAGAAAGAGGCTAAAGCCATGACCGAAGCGTCAACCGATGCGGATAAGACCGTAGAATTCTCAACCGAAACACAAGAAGTTGCAGAATCAGCGCCCGTAGCTGAAGAAGCAGTCGTTGCTGCTGTAGAAACTACAGAAGTAACAGAAGAAGCTGTTGTTGCATCAGCTGAGGAAGAAGAAGCCTCAGCAGAAGAAGCAACAGCCGAAACCGAAGAATCCGAAGAAGCTCCAGCTGAAGAAGCAGTAGAAGAAGTTGCAGACGATGCAACTGCTGATGCTGCTGCAGAAGTTGAAGATGGCGCGGAAGCTTCATCAGAAGAAACAAATACATCCATTGCGCAAATCGCGCAGGAAGAAACACTGGAGGCACCTGTGACCGCCGCTGCAGAAAACGCAGATAACCTCAACATCGAGGTACCGGCTGACCGTCGACCACTATCCCAGGCTTCTGCCGCTTCCGTGGCAATCACGGCGGGCGCAGACATCCCAGGATATACCGCGGGCAGCTCATTGCAAGATATGAACGTTGTTGCTGAAGCAATGTCAAAGCGTCTACACGGCCTACGCCGCGTAAACGGTGGAGACGGAGAACAGCACATCGTTGCATCTATTACAACCAACTTCCCAGAAGAGCGTCAGCTAACTACTGACATCGAATCCAACTGGTCCAAGATCCAGAAAGTTGTTTCACCTGAAGCAATTGTCGCATCTGGTGGACACGTTGCTCCATTCGAGGTCAAGTATGACATCTTCGGCTTTGGTACAACGGTGCGTCCAGTTCGTGACGCACTACCACGTTTCCAGGCAGATCGTGGCGGTATCCGCTACATCACACCACCAGTTCTAACAGATTACGCTAACGCTGTTGGTATCTGGACTGCCGCAAACGACTCAGCAGAAACACCAAACCCTGCTGCTAAGGCAAGCCTAACTGTCACCGCTGCACAGGAACTAACAGAGTCAACTGACGCTGTTACCTTGCAGTTGCAGTTTGGTAACCTCGTAACACGTGCTTACCCAGAATTGGTTGCACGCCACAACGAGCTTGGCCTAATTCAGCATGCACGTGAAGCAGAGCAATACCTACTAAGCGCAATAGCTGATAGTTCAACAGCTGTTTCAACCTCAAGCCTAATTGGCTTTGGTCGTGACTTCCTTGTTCAAATTGGTCGCGCTTCGGCTGCTTACCGCTCACGCCATCGTTTAGAAGCAGACGCTCCATTACGCATGATTGCTCCTTCGTGGGTAAAAGACGCAATGCAGGCAGATCTAGCTCTAAATATGCCTGGAGATAGCTCTCTTGCTGTCACATCAGGTGAAATTGATGGATACCTAGCATCACGCGGTGTAATTGCAAGCTACTCACTAGATCAGAACGTATTTGGCGCTCAGAGCGTTGGCGCTCTAAATGAGTTCGCTGATTCATTCACATGGTACCTATTCGCTGAAGGAACATTCTTGTTCCTTGACGGTGGTACTTTGGATCTAGGTATCATCCGTGACAGCTCTCTAGTTGGAACCAACGATTACAAAATGTTCGTTGAAACCTTCGAAGGTGTTGCAAAGGTTGGTATTGAAGGCCTTGTAATCACATCTGCTATTGCTGTTAACGGTGCTGCTGCTGCACTCCGTGACACAACTGGTGGCGCAACTGCTGCTGCAGTCGAATACTAAGCCGACTCAGTAACAAAAGTTAAATAACATCCGGCCACGTTTAGAAAACCAAAGGAGATAGAAATGGCATTCAGAGGGATTTATCCCCCAAAGGAATTAAAGCCAGCTCCTTGTGGAATTCTAAGCGTGGCCGATGTTATGACTCATACATCTAGCGATTACGACGAGCGCTGGGTGAGAGGGTTCTCGTTCGAATTTGACTCTCAACCAACTTTAACTATTCTTGATGAAGTTGGCGCCAGTGCTGAAACACTTTTTGATTCAGCTGGTTTAAGAAGATACTTAGAGTACATCCCATTCTTTATTGAAGTAGAAGATTTTGAGTCTACTTTTAGTATTGTAGGGGAAGATCGATTTGCTCGTGTAAAAAAGCAACTTGAGGCATCCACTCAAAAAGCACTAGAAAAAGAGCTTTGGGACGGTTCAGCTAGTCTTGCTTATGTAAATGACAATCTGTACTTGACAAAATTAAGCGCGACAACAATTCCTGTTGCAGGGGCTCACACCGCTGATAAGGCTCTATTTCACCTAGAGCAAGCCCTTAGCTCATCCCCAACTGGAGCTAATGGTGTTATCCACATGACTAGGGATGTAGCTTCTATTCTAGGATCTCGTCTTATTTATGTATCAAAGGGCGATGGGGAAAAAGGAAAGGCAATAACTCGCTTGGGAACCGAAGTTATTATTGGATCTGGATACTCTGGAAATGGACCGATTGGGGACGCAAATGCAACTGCATCTGCTACTAATCGTTGGATGTTTGCCACAGGGCCAGTAGATGTTCACTTGGGCAAGGTTGAGGTTATAAACCAAAACTTAGGTCAAGGTATCGATGCTAGTATTAACGATATGCGCATCAAAGCAATGCGTCCCGCTGCGGTCTACTTTGACCCATCGAGTCACTATGCAATGCGTGTAACAGTACCTACAAACGCATAAAACCCCCCTAATATAAAAGAAACAATAAGGAGAACCAAGGAATGGCCACTCAGGACTATGCGGCTAGCGTTCAAGGTGTGTCGATCCGTGTCACTAGACTGGACGCCGCTGGAAACTTGCTTAACGGAGCAGGAGATAGTTACACTACCTCAGCGTTCCTCCGCACATCATTTACGCCCGAATATGAAGAAGGCGACGAAATTGTAGAAAAGTCAGCAAATGGCACCGTATGTGTTTCATACAAAGCCCCTGACACACTAAAGCGCATTACAATGGAGCTTGCAATCTGCGAACCAGATACAGAACTTTCACAGTTAATCTCAGGCGGTTTACTGCTTCGTAAAAACTTTGGAACACTAGGAGCACCAGAAAACAAGTCAATTGGTTGGGCATCCCCTTCCGTTGGAGATGATCCAACAGGTAATGGCGTTGCTCTAGAGTGCTGGTCGTTTGCTGTTAAAGACGGACGCCGTGCCTCTGAACTTCCATACTTCCACTGGGTTTTCCCTTACGCAAAGCTTCGTCAATCAGGTGATCGCGTAATTGAAAACGGCATGCTTGCAACTACGTTTGAAGGCTATGGACTTGGAAATGTTAATTTTGGCTCAGGGCAGGATGGCCGTTGGGAGTACCCATTAGCCACAGAACGTTCATACTCATATGCTCGTACATCCTATGCACCACAGGGTCTAAAAGGCTTCTACACATGGTTCCCTAACCTAGCTGCAGACGTAAACAATAAGTCCCTAACAAGCAACGTTGCTACCTTAACAACAGCATCTGCTCATGGGTTTACAGTTGGTCAAACAGTAACTGTTGCAGGCGTAGATTCCACATTCAACGGAACTTACGTAATCACACAAATTCCTACACCAACAACATTCCGTTATGCTAAGACCGCAACAAATGTTGACTCAACCGCTGTTAGCCCAGTTGGAACTGCTGTACGCGCTGCTGGTTACCTAGCTGTAACTGACTTTGAAGGACAAGGTTCAACAACATCATTCAACGTTCCTGGTAGCGAAGAATACAACCCAGATCTACCTGTAGACTTCATTCTTGCCTCTACTGGAGATCCAGCCTAATAACTGACTGAGACGGGCGACGTGCTGCTAGTATTGCTATACTCGGTCGTTGCCCGTCTCTTTTAATTTTACAGGAAACTAATGACTAATTTATGGACTACCGTAGAAGATCTAGGCGCATATGCCGAATCTGACTACGCTTATGACGCCGTAAAAACAGCTTCCTACATACTATGGGCGCTTTCAGGTAGAAAATTTAGCGGTGTAACCACCGTAACTGAGCGCTATGTCTGTCAATATGACCCCTATCTACGTGTTGGTGGTTCTTCTTTTAATTACTGGCCAACTCTAGTTAATGGCTCTGTATATAACGTACCTGCTGGTGGCTATGATCGAGCAGGTAGACATGACTATATGGCAGACGGCAGTTCCGTTCATTCGCGTCTACGTTTACGTGGACGTAAGGTAATTAAAGTTCACGCAGTTAGAACTATTGAAGGCGAGATTATCCCTCCAAATCAGTACTACATCAGTGACCATTCGGTTCTCCAAGCCGTTCCCAATGCAGGCTGGAGACCTTGTAGCATAGAAGTTAGCTACACCTATGGATCACCGCCTCCCTCTGCGGGCCGTGCAGCAGCAAGATTATTGGCTACCGAGCTAATTAAATTGTATGAAGGCGATGAAACCTGTGCTCTTCCTCAGCGTGTAACAACCGTTTCTCGTCAAGGCGTCTCTTATACAATTCTAGATAGTCAAGACTTTATTGATGAACTTCGTACAGGGTTATACGCAGTAGATCTATTTTTAAAGGCTTCTAACCCAGATCGCGCCCGTGCCCGCGCAAGAGTTTATAGTGCAGATATTCCTAGAGCTAGAAGAACCGTTGCAGAACCTCCGATGATGTCTACAAGTGCGCTAGATCTAATTATCAATGAAGAAGGTGGAGCTTCTCTACTTTATTTAGATGAAATTGGCGGAGATTTTGTTGTAGATGACGTAGCTTGGACTCCTACTGCTTTCTTATCTAACTATGAAAATACCATTAATGAAGAGGTAGAGGGATCCGCTCAGATTGACAGAGTTACAGGCACAATTACTGTTTCTATGAGCTACAACGATGCTTTAAAAGTTTTGGGCCCTAGAAACCCTGGGGTGCTGTCTCTTTATGTAACTAGGCCTAGCCTCTCAAATCCAGAAATTGATGAAGTAATTAACTTAATGGAGAGTAATGCAATTATTCGCCTTGGAGAACGTACTCAGCAAATTACAATTATCTAGAAAAGACACAAGGAATATTAATGGCAACCCTACCTAACCTAACAAATGTATCTAATGATGCTAAGGCTCTTGCAGAGCTTATGCAGGATGTTCTAGATAAAATTGTTGCTACATACAATTCTTATAGCATGCCTATACCTGATAAAAGATATTGGACATTTGGTATCCCGTCTGTTGATTGCGAACAGCTTGTAGTTACTTTTATTCAGATGTATCTAGGAGCCCCTGGGGATGAAGCTAACGTACCTAGACGCTGTAATGACCCTAGAAGTGCAGTACTAAATATTGTTGTTTCTAGACCTGTACCTGTAGTTTCAGCAAGTGGTCAAGCGCCAACTGCTCAAAGCATTATTGATGGATCTATGGCATCTGCTTACGATACGTGGATTCTAATGGAAAGCGCTGCTAATTTTGATACTTGGGCACAGAGTGGATTTGGCCTTGGAGTGATTGCCACAATTGAGTCAGCTGCCCCTGAAGGTGGTTTTCAAACTGTAACCATGACTATAACTTTGGCTGTTCCATAATGCCTATTGGTCGTATAAAAGTTTACGAAGTAAGACTGCAAACTTTTCTTAATAGCAGGTTTAGTCCTGTAGGCAAACATTTACATAAAAAAGGTAAATTAGTAGAAAGAGCTGCAAAAGCACAGGTTGGCGTTGACACACGTAGACTTAGAAAATCTATTCACATGAGACATTTTGTTAGTGCTACAGGTCAATATATAAAAATTACTGCTTCAACACCATACGCACTCGCCCACCACCAGGGAACTCGACCACACATAATTATCCCTAAAAAGGGTCCAGTACTAAGATTTACTGGAAAGACTGGCGTATCTGTACATGCTAGAATTGTTAGACATCCAGGAACTAAGCCAAATAGGTATCTAACAGATAATCTAAGATTAGTTCTATAGCAAGTTTGGCCTTACAGCCAATGACAAAAAACAAAAGGAGAAAGTAATGTCAGGAAAGTTTAAGGACTTCGGGTCTGGTGATGTCGGCAAAGAGCCGATTAGCTTTAAGTTGCATGATCAAGAATTTAAATGTCATCCCGCAATTCAGGGTAAAACCCTAATGAGAGTAGCAATAAATGCTGACTCTGGTGATATTGCAAAAGCTGCTAGCGTAGTTGATGATTTTTTTTCAGTAGCGTTGCTACCAGAGAGCTACAAAAGATTCACAAAAATTTTAGAAAGTGATGATCAAATTGTTACCGTTGAAGCACTTGGGGAAATCTCAGGTTGGTTGATGGAGCAATACTCATCGCGCCCCGAGCAGGGGTCAGAGCCCTCATCGAGTGGGCAGTAGATCTCTGGCCCTATGTTAATGGAAAAGCAATAATGAGTAATGTAGATCTACTTTCATTAGATGCTTCCGACATGCTTGACGTATTTCACTACCTTTTTGAGGAAGACATCATGGTATCCAGTGAAGAAGAAGAGCAATTTAAGTCCGCTACTAGAGAAGCTTTATATGATGTTTTTTATGAAAAACCTTACAAATATAAAACTAAAAAAAGTTCTAGTGCAAATAATGTTTTTGGAGCCGATGGCGAGATGTATGAAGATCTTCAACCATTTGATCCAACAAATGAATCAGCAAGTATGCAAGCCCCAGCATCATTCGGTGTTGGAATTGACGGACCACTAAACTAGGAGGTGACGGGAATATGGCAGTTATAGGCGAAGCCAGTATAGTTATAAAACCCGTCACTTCTGGGTTCTCTAATGGTCTTAAAAAGGGTTTAGCCTCTGGTAACAAAGAAGTTGCATCTAGTGGAACTAGAATGGGCAACGAATTTAGTAACAATTTTAAAAGAGGAATGCAAAGAAGACAACTCTTCGGTCCTCAGTTCTTTCGCTCAGCTGACCTAGCGGCAAAACGACTTACCAGTCTTGTTAGAATAGGTAGAGTTGTTGGTCCAGCTTTGGCATTCCTTGGTGGAGCAGTTGCTGCTTTAGCTGCTGGATTTTTTGCTTTAGCTTCGGCGGTAGGGGTAGCGACCCCCGCCTTAATAGTTCTACCCGCGTCCCTGCTTGCGGTGGCGCAAGCGGCAATAGTTCTTAAAGCGGCGTTTTCTGGTGTTGGAAATGCTATTTCGGCTGGTCTAAAGGAGGGTGGTGGCGGAGCTGACAATGCAGATGCAATTAAAAATGCATTAGAGCAGGTAGAAGATGCTAGAGAGAGATTAGCTTTAGCATATGAAGATGCTGCTGAAAGAACAGCGGATGCAAATAATAAAATTATTGATGCTGAAAATGACTACATAGATGCTCAGATTGATTCAGCAAAAGCTGCTAACGAGCTATCTAAAGCTAGAGAAGAAGCTTTAGAAGACCTACAGCAACTCCGTTTTGAGACTGAAGACGCTGCCATATCCGAGGCTAAGGCTCGAATTGAGTTTGAGAAGTCTCGTGAATCTTTACAGCGCGTTCAAGATCTTCCACCTAACTCTCGTGCTCGTCGCGAAGCAGAACTTGCTTTTGCTGAAGCAGACTTAAACCTGCGTCGCGCAATTGATACAAACGCGGATCTTAAAAAAGCTGAATCGGCAGCAACGTCCGCTGGTGTTGAAGGCTCAGGTAAAGTTCTATCTGCAAAAGAAGAATTAGCTAATGCAAGGCAAAAAGAGGCTGATGCTGCTAATGCCGTTGCAGAAGCCGTAGCTGATGCTGCAAAGGTAGAAAGAGATTCCCTTAGAAGTATTGCTAACGCTCAGAAAGATTTACTTAAAGCCTTAGAAAAAGTAGAAGATGCTAAAAAATCTGGCGCTGCTGGTTCTGATGCATACGCTGATGCCCTAAAAAAACTATCCCCAGCTGCTCAAGATTTTGTTAGATATATGGTTGGAACTTTTATTCCAACATTAAAAGAAATTAAAGACGTTGCTGCAACTAATTTATTTCCTAAATTAACTAAAGCTCTTGAAACACTAAGAACTAAACTATTCACAGAAGAATTTAAAAAGAGAATTGGCGGAACTGCAAGTGTACTTGGCGATGTTTCTATAGAACTTGCCGATATTGTAACTGAAACAAATAACATTCGTAGATTAAATACTGTCTGGGAAACAAATGATGGTCTAATTAAAAACTTTGGCGGGGCAGTAGGTAATCTATATGAAGGTTTTCTAACTCTTCTTAGCGCAGCAAGTCCTTTGATTACAGAGTTTGGAAAATGGACTGAAAAAATAACTGAGAGCTGGAAAGAAAGTATAACTGCTAAAGAAAAAACAGGAGAATTAGCAAAAACATTTGACAAGGCAGGAGAAGCAGCTAAAAAAATAGGCACAATTATAAAAAATATTGCTGGTGGTCTTATGAACATGGGCAGAGCTGCTTCTGGGCCAGGTAGTGGTGGCGAGATGCTTCTTAACGCCATGGTAGATGGTTCGCAAAAGTTTAAAGACTTTACTGGTAGCGCAGATGGTCAAAATAAACTAGGAGAGTATTTTAAAGTAGCTTCTGAAAATGCTTTAGCTGTTTCTGGTTTTATAGGAGAAGTATTAAAGCAAATTGCAAAACTTGGTGGTAGTAAAGGCGTAGGAATTCTTGCTAAAAAATTAGAAAAAGCTACTACAGTTTTTGGAGAGATGGGGGAAAAATTACTTGATCCAGCGCTCGCAACAGCTATTGGAGACTTAGCTATTGTGTTTGCAGAATTAATGAATGCTCTTGTTGAATCTGGCGGTATTACAGTATTTTTTGAGACTCTAGGGATTTTACTAACTCCAATTAAAGATTTTTTTGAATCAGAAGTCGGGCAAAAAATACTTACAATTGTTGGTCCAGTACTTGCCGCATTAAGCGCTGTAGGTTTTATTGCATCCACTGCTCAATTCTATTTTCAAGCTGCAATTGGCACTGTTGGGAAAGTTTTTGGTTTAGCAATTAGATTACTAAATTTATTTACTGTTAAGACAATTACTAGTGAGACGCTGCTAGCATCAGTTAAGACTGGGCTACTTAAGGTGTTTACATTTCTTAGGACAGTACTAGAACATGCGTATGCTACTCTTAGGTTAAGTTTAGAATCTACTTTTGCTGCATACAGAGCAGCTAGAGAAGCAGGTCATAATGTTTTTAGGGCTGTAGCTGAAGCGGTATTTCATGGTCTTAAAACTGCTTTAGAGTTAACTTTTTACACTCTTAAAACTTCCAAAGAAAAATCTTTTCAAGTTCTTCAAAAAGTAGGTCTTGTAGCATCCGCTGTTGGCTTAGGAATTATTAATGGTTTAGCCAAAGTTTTTACACTCATAATGTCCGCAAACCCGTTGTTTTTAATACCTGCAATTGTTATTGGAATAGGTATAGCTTTTGTTGTTCTCTATAAAAAATTTAAACCTTTTAAAGATCTTGTAGATGGAATAGTTGATAAGTTTAAAAAACTTGGAAGCGTTGTTGGAAAAATATTTGGCGGTGGCGGAGGCGGCGGCGGGGGAGGTGCTAATGTTACCGAATTTGCTGAAGGTGGAATTGTAAGACCATCTAAATACGGAACTTTAGCTGTGATCGGCGAAGCTGGTAGATCAGAGCGCGTAGAGCCTCTAGATCCAGATGGTTTGTCTAAGAGAGATAAGGCAATGATTACCATGATGTCTGGCGGCGGGGCAGGTGGAGCTGGTCCGACAATAAACGTGTATCCATCAGAGGGTATGGATGAAAAACAATTAGCTGCTGTAGTTTCTCGTCAACTTGCTTTCCAAATGCGTAAAGGTTCAATGTAGTGGTTATTTTTAATCAAGCTCAAAAAAATAATGCACTGGATCGATCCCTCTCTCCTTTGCCATATCCAAATTTAACTGGTGCAAAACTTCAAGGTGACATAGTTCTAGGCGACTTTATATTTAACACCATAGATGAATATGGCGTTGTCTGGGTAATTACGGATATAAAGGGTTGGTGGCAACATCCATCAGCTGATATGCCTGAGATCTCTAGAGGTTATGGAGATGGATCTTATGATGTTCAGGGAAGATATAACGCAAGAGAGCTAACATTAGAAGGATCTATTCTTGTCCCAGATCCAAGTATGTTAGAAGATGCTAGAGATAGATTTATTGCTGCAACAAATCTTGTCTACAAGGGAGCCTGGCTAAAAACTGGATTGGGCCCGCGTCGCGCTTCTTTTGTAAGATTAAGTGGTGATGTAGAAATTGAAACTACTTCTGCTAGAGGTAAAGCCGATTTTTCTGTAGGTCTTAGAGCCCCCGATCCAATTAAATATGACTGGAATGATACCGAACCAGATGGCTACACAATTGCAGAAATTCCTGCAGTTAACGTAACTACTGGTGCAGCAGGATCTGACACCATAATAAATATTGGAAATTACGATGTACCTGTATACATTGAAGTGATTGGTCCCGTATCTTCTCCTGCAACTATCTATAACAGGACTAGGGATGAAGCAACAATTATTGTTTCTGGTATTAGAGGAAAACTAGAATCTATTATAGATTCCGTGCAGTTAACTTTAGTTGAGGGAAGTCTTCAGGATGAGGCAACAATAACAACACGAGGCTCTCATAATTTTAATATTGGAGATGAAATACTTATTGAGGGCGTAGATGTTGGCACTCCCGCTCTTCCTCAGTACGAAATTTTTAATGGAATTTTTATTGTCTCTGATGTCCCTACAACAACAACATTTAAATACAATATAGAAAACGTATCTGATAAATTTAACCTTGTAAAAAAAGTTTTAAGAAATAATACTGCAACTCTAGAAAGCTCTAGTAAACTTACAAAAATTGTAAATAATGTAGAAACTCCTATATTTAATATTGGTAATTCTATATTTGTATCTAATGTAGATCCAGTTTTTAATGGCACGTACGTAGTTACTGCTCGCACTGATTACACGGTATCTTATGCAAAAGTTCGTGGAACTAGCCGAAATGTATCTGGTCAAATTCTTGTATCTAATAAGGCAACAATAACAACTACAGATCCACATGAATTTATAGTTGGGGATAGAGTAACAATTTCTGGCCTTGGAGTTAACTATAATGGGACTTTTTCTATTATTTCCACTCCTACAGATACTACTTTCACATATGCTACAACTAGAACTAGTGCAAAAAATATAACTAACAGAGTTTTAACAGATAACGTAGCTACTATCACAACAAGTGGTGCTGACAATGGAGTAGTTATTGGCGAAGCAGTAATTGTTTCAGGAGTCAGCGCTGCTTTTGATGGTACATACCCCATAAGCGCAAGAACTAATACAACTATTTCTTACAATAAATCCAGATCTACAACTAGAACCATATCTATAAAATCTAGAGTTTCTAATGTTTCTACTCTTAGTACATCAAGTGCTCATGGAATTCAAATTGGAGAAGTTGTAGTTGTTTTATCTGTAGATGGTTTTAACGGGACTTTTACCGTAACTGCCGTTCCTAGTTCTAACAGTTTTAGTTTTAACAATACGGGATCAGATGTATCAGCTACTTCTGTGACAACTAATGGAATAGTTGTTGTATCAAAAAGACTAGTTAAAAAACGTACTAAAAGCTCTGGTATTGCCACTATTACAACAACTTCTTCTCATGGTCTACTCATTGGAGAAGTTATAAATGTTGAAAGTGTTGTTGCAGGATATGACGGAAATAATTTTATTGTACTAAGCACTCCTACTAGTGATACTTTTACTTACAATGCTGGTACGGGAAATGAGACAGAATTAGATTCTGCTGGACTTATTACTATTACTGGAAATATTACGACTGATATTGCTGGTGGTTCCGCGACTGTATCTGGATCGCTACCATTTACATCCGTTGTAGGCACCTCTACGGTACCAAGTTACGTAGGCACGGACGTTTCTGCTGCTCAGAATGGTTCTAGCATTGATCCAATTACAGGCGTTGGATTCCTAGTTAAAAAGAATGAAATTGGGTTCACCCCCAACGTCTCGTCTAGTGATAGTGATTTAGCTACAGCAAAATATGGACCAGACATTCTAGAGATAGATACCTTAAATAGAGACGTATTTATTAATGGTTTTGTTGAAGGCGCTCGAGCAAAGATAGATATTCTTGCAGATTTTATACAGCTATCTCCTGGAGAAAACATTATTGAATTTGAAGATAATGGTAATCCAGATAGTGATGCCCTACTAAAAGTTTATTATAGGTCTGGCTGGTTAGGCTAGAATCTATGAATACCAAGACAACGAGACAATTTGACATACTAGGAATTTATAAATGACTATAGAAGAAAAAATTGAATACAGGTATTTTGTTACAGACCTTCTTAGTAACGAAATTCTTGCAGAAATTCCTTTTAAAGATGTTAGTTATAAAAGAGTAATTAGAAGAGCTGGAGATTTTTCTGGAAAAATTCCTTTTATTAAATCCACAAAAGGCTTAGATTTATATGAAACAACTATGCCTGGACGTACAGGGCTTTATATAATTAGAAATGGCGTCTGCGTATGGGGCGGAATTATCTGGGCAAGATCTTACGATGTAATTTCAAAAGAGCTTTCTGTAGATGCTTCAGAGTTTATGAGTTATTTCTACCATAGGCATATCTGGCAAACACTTATATATGGCTCTCCTTATTTAGGAGTATTTAGCTACTCCATCTCTAATGGAGTTGCAACAGTCACTACAGAAACTCCGCATGGTTTTAGTGTTGGCCGCAACGTGAGAATTACTTATACTAGTCCTTTAGTTGACGGTATACATGAAGTTAGTTCTATAACTTCAGCTATTAGTTTTACTTTTTTAGTTTCTGTAGCAGCTCCAAACACTGCAACGGTGCTTATTACTAGCGGTACTGTACGAGGATTAGTAGATACTTTTGATTTTGTTAGAGACATTCTTTTTAGAACTTCTACGGATCTTGCAGGTATTAATTTTGCAAATGAAGTTATTAAGCCTGCAGCAACCTACTTCGTTCCTGTAATTTCAAAAAGACGTTCTAGCGGAACTGTGACACTAGAGACTTCAGGCGATCATAAGATAGTTATTGGTCAAGAAATTACTACAGCCGAATTAGGTTCTGATTTAAGTGGAGATTTTATTGTAACTGGTACGCCTACATCAACATCATTTACTTATGATTTAAATGGCCCAGATATTCCTAGAACAACTTTGCCAGGAATAAAGACACTAAATATTACAAGTAAGCGTTTAGATCCTAGTCCAACTGTAGACTTCCCAGAAAAGGCGGTAGCAACATTAACTACATCCGAAGCTCACGGGGCATCAGTTGGGCAAAACGTATTTTTAGAGGGTGTTGATTCATTTTTTAATGACAGGTTAGATAATCGCTACGATGGTCAATTTCAAATTACTAGTATTGCAAATGATGCAAGAAACGTAGGAACTCTTACAGGTAGAACTTTATCCTTTTTTACTACTGGAATTTTATCTGAACCTAGAGACTCATCTGGTCTTCCAGATTCTATTAGTGGCGGGACTGCTAATTTTGGAAGTAGAGTTATTTATGGGGATTATGGAAGTTTTTCTTATAACTCTGATATTCAACTTTCTGTAGATAATAAATTGCAAAGTGGTTTATACCAAGAGCAGCAAATATACAGAGGATTTGAACTAAAAACAGTTGGAGACATTCTAGAGGAGTACTCTGAAAACGTTAATGGATTTGAGTATCGAATTGACTGCGACTATGACTACGATACGGCATCTTTTACTAGAACCTTTGTCCTTTTAGATTTAGATAATCCTGTAGAAGTCGAAGAGGGCGGGGTACCAGATATTTCTAGATTTGGCGCCGATCAAATTGTTTTTGAGTACCCTGGAAATATATCTAAATTTAGTATTGAAGAGTCTGCAGAAGACTCTGCTACCAGAATGTTTACCACTGGAAAAATAGGAGACATCTCTGGCGATGCAAGTCAGCCATATGCAGCAGCTTCAGCTAAAGATTTATTAAATAACCCTAATGGCAGAAGCTGGCCAATTCTTGATCAGGTTGAATCCATTGATGGAGTTTTTGATGAAGATGAGTTATACAGCTACGCTCAAGATTATTTATATGAATCTAGACCACCCATTAGCGAGTTTAATTTAGAAATTAACGGGTCCTTAACTCCTACGGTTGGTAGCTACTACCCTGGGGATTGGTGTTCAATTATTGTAAATGACGAATTTGTCAGATTACGTCTTGCTAATGATCAAGAGCCTAGAGATGATATTTTAATTAGAAAAATTGTTTCGTACCAGGTAAATGTTCCAGATAGTCCTCATTTCCCAGAGAAGGTAAAATTAGAACTAATTAGCGATTGGAAGGTAGAGCAAGGTGGCAACTAGAAGAAGAGCTAGACGTAAAAATCTTTCTGGAAAGATAACGGATGTACAAAAAAGACTTCATTATTTAGAGAGCAAACCTGCCCCCTATAGGCTCTCTAACAGAGTAGTTACAAATGACTCTATTCAATACAACGCAGTTTCCAGCGATCAGATTGCCCCTAATTCTGTAACCAACTCCGAAATAGCTGATAACGCTATAACTAACGATAATATTGCGCCAGATGCTGTTGGACCAGATGAGATAGCTAATGACGCTGTTGGCAGTGATCAGATATCTAGTGGATCTGTTGGTACTAACGAATTAGCTGACGGGGCTGTAACTGAAGAAAAAATTGCTGACGGGGCTGTAGGTGCTGCTCAGTTGGCTGATGATGCCGTTACTACAGATAAAATTTTGAATGGAACTATTACTGGTGCAGATATTGCTTCTAACACTATTGAAGGAACCAGGGGTGATGGAACTTCTAAGATAATAGCAAACAGTATCGGTCAGGGTGATATTGATAGCGAGTCTATAGGCTCTAATGAGTTAATAAATTTGGCTGTAACTACTACAAAGTTGGCTGCTGGAGCGGTGACAACTTCAAAAATTGCAGACGGGGGTGTGACAAATGGAAAATTAGCCACTAGTGCAGTAACAGCGGCAAAAATAGCTACTGGTGCAGTTAATAACACTGCATTGGGTGGAAGTGCAGTTTCACGAGATAAAATAGCAAGTTTTACTATAGGTTTTGGTAGTAATCAAATATCTCAGGGTAACCATCAGCACTCTTACAGTGGTACCACTTCCACAAATTCAAATCACAGGCATACTTTTTCAGGCGTAACTGCGTCATCTATGAAATTTAAAAAAGACATTGAAGAGTATCAAATATCTGAAGAAGATGTTCAAAATATTTTAAATCTTAAACTTACAAAATTTCATTATAGAAATGAAATGAAAGATTATTCTAATAATAGAGATTTTAACTATGGATACATTGCAGAAGATGTACTAGAGAGTGGCTTAGAACAAATTGTTGCGTACAACGCCAAAGAAGAACCTATAGCTATTGATTACGGTCTATTGTCGGCTTTTGTATTAGAATTAGTTAAAAATCAGGCTCAAGAAATAGAGTCCCTAAAGCAGAGACTTTCCGAACTAGAAGGTTTAAAATGATAGAGTACACAGCTGAGTATGACGAGGATGCTAAACCTTTTCTATGTAAAAAAATTACTGCAGATGGCGAGGTTATTCGTACAGAAATAACAATTTATAATAAAACAGAATTAAATAATTTAACAGATGAACTTATATATGATCATTTAAATAATTTGGTTTTGTATATAAAGAATGATTTAGCTGCCCAGTTGGAGGTCACTCCCTATGAGCAAATAGTTACAGACCCTTGGCCATTAATTAAATGGCATGATCTGTCTCATATTAATGAAGAAATCACCCAGTGGCATGAATTTGTATATTATAGAAAAGAAACTATTCCTGAAGATGATTCCACTAAATTAGTAGTGGAGTTTCCTGAATAATGTTTGAGGTAAAAGATGGAGCTAGAACTCTACAATTCAACGGAATTCTTTTAGGAGAGTCTTCGTCATACAGACGCGGCTCAACTCGTTGGATTGAGTTTGCCCTTTATCGTACAGAGAGTGGATCTTACGTTCTTTCTAGAGTAGGCGTATCTTTAGTATTCCATGGGGCTGCTTGTCCTTTAGTTAGACGGTATAGTTTAATAGAGGGCCTTCCAAAGGATCTAGACGAAGACGCAATTCCATGCGAAGAGTGTAATCCTAATAGGCATTTACCTGTAGTTTTTCCTGAAAAGTATAGGAATTGGGCGCAAGTTTTTGAACGTGCCGAGACTGTATTAGATGCACTATATAAGTACGACAATAAAGGTTCTGAATACCTAACTAACGTAGCTAAAAAACTTTTAGAAGTTTCCTCCGATAAGGATCGAGCTATCGAGAATGTTTATATGATAGAAATAATACTTTAATTATTGCTTTTATTTAAATAACTAACTATAATAAAATAAATTTAAGGACAAAAATGACACAAGAACAAGTTTCTGCACTATCTAGTGTTGATTTACATTTAGTTAATACTGTAGAAAAAGCTGGAGATTTCCTAACTTGGCTTAGCCAACGCAGACCTCATGATGCTGTTTCTGTAGATACTGAAACAGGGGAGAAGCCTGGTGGAGCTAGAGGGGATGCACTATCTCCTTGGCATGGAGACATTCGCTTAGTTCAAGTTGGAGATGCAAGTCAAGGCTGGGCAATACCTTGGGAAGATTGGAAAGGTGTTTTTTACCAAGCAATGGATAAGTTCGATGGTCCTATTGTCTGTCACAACATTGCCTTTGAAGCCCGTTGGTTTGCCATTAAATCCAACTGGCAGATCCCTTGGGAACGTGCTCACGACACAATGATTATGGCTCATATTATTGATCCACTTGGGTCAGGGGCTCTTAAAAAACTAGCAGCTCTACATGTAGATAGTCGCGCTGTTGCTTTACAAGATACTTTAGATACATCCCTGTCCGAAAATGGTTGGACGTGGGGGACTGTCCCTATTAGCTTTGACCCCTACTGGTCTTACGGCGCAATGGATACTGTTTTGACAATGCGCATCTGGGAAAAGTATTGGGATAAGTGTGGACCTGGAGGGGCGTACCATAAAGCTTACGAACTAGAGATGGCTACCCGCAAGATTGTCACTCGTATGGAGATTAATGGTGCCAGAATTGATCTTGACTACTCGAAGCGCAAATATAACGAGTTAATTTCTTACACTGAATCTGTAAAAGACTGGGCTAGTAAAACCTATGCGGGCGCAAGTATTACTAGCAATATTCAATTGGTTAGATTATTTGAAAAGCTTGGTGCTGATATTAATGAGTACACCCCTTCTGGTCAAAAATCAGCATCTAGAGATCAGTTGGAGCTTCTAGCTATTGAAGGAAATGACGAAGTAAAAAACCTTGCACATACGGTCCTACAACAACGTAAAGCTGACAAACTTGCTAATACGTACTTTAAAAACTTTATGGAAAAGCACGTTGATGGTTTTGTACATCCTTCTGTTAAGACACTTGGCGCTCGTACTTCGCGTATGTCAATCACGGATCCTGCGCTACAAACCCTGCCTAAAGGTGATGACACTGTACGTACAGCGTTCATACCTAAGGATGAAAATCATGTCATCATAACTTCAGACCTTGACCAAGTTGAGTTTCGTATGTTTGCTTCTTTATCTGGAGATGCAAATCTTATTAGTTTGTTTAATCGTGCTGATAGAGAGGGATCAGATCCCTTTACTGAGATTGGTCGTCAGGTTTATCAGGATCCAACAATGACTAAAGCCGATAAGCGTCGTAATTTAATTAAAGGCGTTGTCTACGGACGTTTGTATGGCGCTGGTGTTGCTAAGCAAGCTCTCACAGCGGGAGTTCCTGAGCTTCAGATGAAAGCTGTTTCAGATTCTTTTGACCGCAACTACCCTGGAATGATTTCTTTTCAAAAACAAATTGAAGGTATTGGATCTAAGAGGCTTAAAAACGAAGGTCAGGGTTATGTCTATACCTGGACTGGGCGCCGTATCCCTTGCGATGAAGATCGTACTTACACGCTTGTTAACTATTTAATTCAAGGTGGCGCAGCTGAAATATTTAAGAGTAACTTAGTAAAACTAGATCAGGCTGATTTAACTGAATATTTAATTGTCCCTGTACACGATGAAATTGTATTAAACGCGCCAAGAGATCAAGTGCAAGATATTATGCGAACTGTGCAACAATGTATGACAACAACCGAAGGATGGGCCGTTCCACTTACCTCTGGTATTGATGGTCCTATGGGAAATTGGGGTGAAAAATACCGATGAGTAGTTTTATTGTATCTGTAGATCCAGGGAAAGTTAGCGGATTTGCTGTTATGTCTTGGAGTGGAAATAAGGACGATTTACCCGTCCTAGAGCACTCCTCAGAACTAGAGGTTCAGGACTTCGCAAGTGACATAAAAGTGGCTCTAAACCTCTCTAGAGGCCTTAATTTGACCATTGTGTGCGAGCGATTCACTATTACTGCCCAGACTACTAAAAACTCTCAAGCGCCCTACTCGTTAGAGCAAATCGGAGTATTAAAGCATCTGTGTAGGGAGTTTGGGTATGACCCAGAAACCATTGTTTTTCAGTCTCCAGCTGATGCTAAGAACATGTTTCCAAACCCTGCATTAAAAAAAATTGGCACATGGCATGTAGGTGGAGCTGGACACGCTCAAGATGCAATTAGACACGCCCTACTTCGTTTAACTAAAACAGGCTGGAAACCTACAATTCTTTTAACATAGTTTGTATACTATTCAAAAAAAGTTTTCGGTTGTAAAAAAATAAATAGTATGCTTTAATCTACGTAATGACTTAAGGAGAGATTTTGCCAGTAAATGTTGAAGTCGATGCCAATACCTCGCACATATTAATCGGTGCAGATTGGCGATTTAAAGAACTATGCAAAAGTTTGCCTGGATCATCCTGGTCAGCCTCTGAACAAAATTGGAAAGTCCCGCTAAGTTGGACATCTTGCCTTGCTCTTAGATCTACTTTTAAAGAAGATTTAATTATTGGACCAAAGCTAGAAGCCTGGGCAGGTAAAGAAGTCACTGAAAGAATTAATCCTGCCAATGAACTTAGAGAACTAGAAACTTACGATGGTGATGAAGATCTATTCCCTCATCAGCGTGCTGGTGTTGCTTTCTTAGCAACTGCTAAGCGTGCTCTTCTTGCCGATGAACCAGGTCTTGGCAAAACTGCGCAAGCAATTCGCGCTCTTAAACTTTTACAGGAGCAAGGAGAGGATGTTTTTCCTGCTCTTATTGTCTGCCCTAATACGCTAAAAAAGAACTGGGCACGTGAATTTAATATTTGGTGGCCAAGTGTCACTACAGAAGTAATTAAAGGCTCTTCTGCAAAGCGTAGGGTTCAGTTTGAAAAAGAAGCAGACGTTTACATTATTAACTGGGAGTCATTGCGCTCACACTCCAGGCTTTCTCCATACGGTTCTATTGCTCTTGCTAGATGTAAAGAGTGCGGTGGACATGACGAGAGGGTTTCGCTAAACAAATGTGAAGTGCATAAGCGAGAACTAAACGAGATTGATTTTAAGGCCGTTGTTGCTGATGAGATTCATCGTTCTAAAGATCCAAAGAGTAAGCAAAGTAGAGCTCTTTGGTCTGCTACGGGGGACGCTAAGATTCGATTTGCTCTTACAGGAACGCCAGTAGCAAACAATGTTGTTGATATGTGGGCAATTCTGCACTGGCTATCCCCAAAGGATTGGCCATCAAAGACTAAATGGATTGATCGCATGGTAGATATTATGCTCAATGCTTTTGGTGGAATGATTGTTATTGGTGTAAAGCCACACATGCAAGAAGAGTTCTACAAAACAATCAACCCTCACATGCGTCGCATGTTAAAAAAGGTTGTGCTTCCTTGGCTTCCTCCTGTATTAACTGAGCGTCGTGATGTTGAGATGTCAACTAAGCAGGCAAAAGCTTACAAACAAATGCGAGATCTTATGATTGCTGAGATTGGTGATGGCGAGGCCGTGACAGCTCCTAGCGTCCTAACTCAGGCGCTCAGACTCCTTCAATTAGCTAGTTCCTACGCTGATACTGAAGTAAATGAAACTACTGGCGAAATGAAGATTGTTTTGTCATATCCGTCATGTAAAGTCGATGCTCTAATGGATGATATTAAAAGTGGCGATTTTGGCGAAGATTCAGTTGCTGTTTGCGCTGTATCTAGACAGCTAATTAATCTACTTAGTGCAGCTATGACAAAGCACAAAATACCTCATGGTCTTATTACTGGTGCTCAGGATGAAGATGAGCGTCAAAAAGCAATTGATGATTTCCAGGCAGGAAAGATTAAGTGGATTCTTTTCACTGCTCAGGCTGGTGGTGTAGGCGTTACTCTCACTACTGCTCGTCGTTTAATTATGCTTCAGCGCCCCTGGTCACTTGTCGATCATAAGCAAGCGTTAGATCGCGTTCATCGCATTGGATCAGAGATTCATGACTCAATTGTGATTACAGATTATGTAACAGAAGGAACTATTGAAGAGCGCGTTATTCAGGTTCTAGAAAGCAAGGCAGATAATTTTGAGCAGATTGTGCGTGATAAGGAGCAACTGCTTAAACTTCTACAAGACGACAAGGCTGGGAAATTATGAGTGGAATAATTAGACTCTCAAACTCTGAGATTCAAACTTTTAAGGATTGCCGTAGGCGTTGGTGGTTTAGCTACTACCGTCGTCTACAACCAAAACAGAAAGACTTCACTGGTGCCTTAGCACTAGGATCTCGTATCCATGCTGCACTTGACGATCACTACGCAAATAACACTCCTCTATTAATTGCTCACACAAACTTGGTGGAGACCGATAGAGCTACTCTTATGGCCGAATTCCGCGACACTGCTTCTCTAGAGACTGAAGCAGAGCTAGGTCGAATCATGTTGGAAGGCTATGAAGAGTGGGTTGAAGACAATGGGATCGATGCCGAACTTGAGATGATCTCCACTGAGGAAACCATTATTGCTCCTCTATTTAATGGAGAGGTAGAACTTCAAGGGAAGCTTGATATGCGTGTTCGCCGTAAAGGTGATGGAGTGCGTATGTTCCGCGACTTTAAAACTGTTGGTGGTTCATTAAGTGACTTTGCAAATCTTGCTCCAATGAACGAGCAGGTGCTTACTTACATGCTTCTTGAGTCAACTAAAAATGGTGAAGACGAACGTAGTGATGGTGGTATCTTTACCATGCTAAAAAAGGTAAAGCGAACTGCCTCAGCTAAGCCACCATTTTACGATCAGATTGAAGTTAGACACAACGTTTTTACATTACGTTCCTTCTGGGATAGAATCCATGGAACAATCGCAGATCTAATGAGAGTTAGAGTTGCTCTTGACTCTGGGGAAAAGCATCAATACGTTGCTTACCCGAGGCCAAGCCGTGATTGTAAATGGAAATGCCAATTTTTCACTGTATGTACTCTTATGGACGATGGAAGTGCAGCAGAGCAAGCAATCAGTGAAATGTATGAGGTCTCAGACCCATACGCTTATTACGAATCAACAGAGAAAAAAGGAAGCGAGTGACGCATGAGTGAGATTCAAAGATCCCTCACGGTCATGGTGTACGGAGAAAGTAAAGTTGGTAAATCTAGCTTTGCGGTAACATCACCATACCCACGTCTCATGCTTGACGTTGAAGGTGGGCATAGATTCCTACCTATCATTGTTAAGTACTGGGATCCACTTCGCGAGGAGCCACCAGTTGCTGATGGTACTTGGGACACTTGTGTAGTTACAGTTCGTGACTATGACACGGTCCTAAAGACCTATCAGTGGTTGCAACTTGGGAAGCATCAATTCAAGAGTTTGATTATTGACTCAGTGTCTGAACTTCAGGTTAAGTGCCTAGAGAACATTGCTGGTACAAATCAGATGACTCAGCAGCAGTGGGGTGAATTGCTTCGTCACATGGGTGGTCTTTTACGCGACCTACGAGACCTAACTATGCATCCTACAAATCCATTAGAAGCTGTAGTGCTTACTGCAATGGCTCGTCCAAGTCAGGATGGTCGTTACCGTCCTTACCTACAGGGTCAATTAGCAATTCAGGCGCCATACTTCTATGATCTTCTGGGAGCACTTACCGTAGAGGAACGGGTTAATCCAGATCCTACTCAACCTAACTACAAAGTACGTCGTATGTATATTGAGAGAACAAATCAATACGAGGCTGGCGAGCGCGTCCAAGGACGTCTCGGCGTAATCGTTGAGCAAGAAAACTTGTCAATTGAAAGAATGCTTGACATTGTTTTCGGAGAACGTCAGGCAGCACAAGCGGCTTCGACCAAAACAACAACAAAGAAAGAAGGTTAATCACCCATGAGTACACTAAATTGGGGTGAACTAATCAAAGAAGCAGGCGAAGTAGGTTCATACGAACCGCTTCCAGATGGCGACTATGATCTAGTAGTTCAAGAAGCAACAGCCAAGACAACGCAATCAGGTAAGACAATGTTTGCACTAAAGGCTCAGGTTGAAACTGGCGCACATTCTAAGCGCTTAGTTTGGGACAACCTAGTTATCAGTACCGATAATCCGACTGCATTGGGCATCTTTTTCCGAAAGATGAACGCTATGGGTCTAAAAAAGGATTATTTTGATACTAGCCCAAGTACCGCTCAGATTGAGCAGGCTCTTATTGGTCGTAAGTTCCGTGGACAAATTGGCTCACGTGTATATAACGGTAATAAGAAGAATGAAATTAAAAACTACTACGTATCAAGCGAACTAGTTTCTTCTACTCCTGCACCTGCAGTAGCAGCAGCTCCAGCGCCAGCTCCAGCTCCAGCGCCAGCTCCTGCACCAGCCCCTATGTCAGCACCAGCTGCTCCTTTCTAAGGAATACGGGAATTTAGATTGCCGTCCAGCATACGCTGGGCGGCTTTCTAGTATCAAATACAAAAGACAACTACGGAGTTCTAATGAAAATTTTAGTAACTGGGTCTACAGCAAATCACTGCTCAAAAAAATCTAATAACAGAGTTCCAACTTTTACAGGACAGCTAGTTTTTGAGTTGGAACAGGCGGGGCACACAGTCTCCTGGGTAGAACCTTCTATGTCTATGGACACCTCGTACCTAAACTCATTTGATTCTGTAGTAGTAGGACTGTCTCCTGCCCTTAGCGTGGCTTCTAGGTGGCTTTACCCAGCACTATCCGTGTTCGATTACGCAAACAAATTAAACAAGGCAACAATACTTTTAGATTCCCCTGAGCCCCAGAAAGTTTGGGCGGGCATTAGGGCTATAGCAAATAAACCAAGTGATTTAACTAAAGAATTTTACATAAATAGAAAAGAATATGATCAAGCAACAGAAAGCTCTACTTTTTCTAGATTAAATAGCGCAATACAATACCTATACAATCACACTTGGCCATCTGTTATCTACCCTGCTTTTCCATGGAGAGACCCTCAAAAGATCCACTCACAGATACCAGGTGTGTTAGATCCCGAAAGAACTACCCCTCTTTGTTTTGATAGAGATTTTTTAGAAATAGACCCTGGAAAATTAGTAAAAATAGATGCTACTAACTGGACTGCAGACTATGTAAAGAGTAAGTGGACACAAAAAATGTCAAAACTTGTGAGTCATGAAATTTTACCAATTAGAGACCACTACTGGCAAACAAATGGCGAGGCTCTATCTAAGATGGACAACTCTATTGGCGTAATGATCAGTCCATACGGTAAAGATAATGACTCTTGGTGGTCTGTAATGCTCTCTCAGGCGTTGTTTGTAGGCACTCCTGTAGTTACTAACTGGGAAAATAGCTCACTTATAGGAGAGCACTGGAGTCTACTAGCGTCCTCTATTGAAGATATGGATGTAGATGAGAGGTACAAGTTATCTAAAATGCAGAAAGAATCTTATTTAGCTGCACTTCCAGATAGAAATAACCTGACAGAAATGTTGAATAATGCGGTACTGGAAGCCTCGGCATTTTATGGCTCCGTTTAGAAGTTTTTAGATTAAAATACTAACAAGAATGTGCACAATTCTAGGAGAAAAAATATGTTAGAAATAGATTTAAATTGGGTCAAAAAACAACTCACCCAAGCAAAGACCAAAAGAGTCGTTGGTGACTCAGTAATTCATCTTTTAGACCAGGTAAAGTACCTGCCAACAATGTCTGAAGCAGACTTAAAAAACTCTATAGAAATTTTTTCTAAGTTGTCTTTAGGTTACTCATTGATTCAAGAAAATAAAAACGAAAAATGGGTACCTGTAGCTCCAGGACAAATTAAAGTAGCCGACGAAGTCCGCGTAAAGTTTGATGCATTTACAGGTAATGCTGGTGTTTTAAATAATGGTAGAAGAGGCCGAATTGTTGCTGTTAGATCTGGCGACATTATTTTTAAGAGTACTGATGGTAAAGAACCTCTAATTGATGGTGCTCACTATGTCGCTCAATGTCTAGAGAAACTAGTTTAGTAATGAGATCAGCCACCCTTAAACTAACAACATATGGTGATGACTATCACGAGCTAGTTGAAACTGCAGAGAAGTTAATTTCTAATTTTTTAAATGTTGAAGTTGAAGACATTAATAGGTATGCTAATTATGAACTTTTAATAATTGACAACACCAATATGGGTAACGACGCTACATATGAGGCAGATATTACGGTGAGGATAAAAGATGACAGAAAATAAAGACGCGACACCACTTAGAGTTGAGGCGTTAAGACAGGCAGCCACGATTATTAATGGAGATCGTAACGCTCAGTATGGCGAACCAGAAGATAACTTTAATCGAATTGGTAAAATCTGGTCTGTAATTCTTAACCATGAGATCACCTCAGAGGATGTAGCAATGATGATGGTTGGCTTGAAAGTAGCTAGATACGCGGCCAACTCTGGTTTCCAAGGAGATACTTGGATTGATATTGCAGGGTATGCAGGTTGCGGGTATGAAGTAGGACATATAAAAAATAAGTCACTAACTACACTAGAAAAAATTTGATTTGAAAAATATTAACCCAAAGCCAAGAGAGCCTTGGAAGTATGAAAATCCTATTTGCGCCCAAGTTGGCACCGAAATATTTTTTTCGGAAGATTATGATGATGTAGATAGATTAAATGTATTTAACTACAATCAAGCAAAAAAAGTATGCGCAGGTTGCGATCATATTGTTGAATGCGCTGATTGGGGCACTTTACATGAAGCCTATGGGGTATGGGGCGGTTTAGATCCAAAAGATAGGGCAGACATAAGAAGATCAACTAACGTAATACTTAATAGGCGAGTCTAGGTTAGTACTTCGTAAAAAGCGATAAAATTAACTAACATCGTTAAAAGGAATGTAATGGCTGCTGAACCGTTAATGACACCTACTGCAATTTGCGAAGAGTGCTGGCTATCTGATCATTTGAATTGGGAGCCAGAAAGTATGGACGACGACGGTAACATACTTATGAAATTGTCTGGCGTGGAAGTACCAGAAAAACGTAATGATGGAGTAGTGGAAATCTGCGGGGTATGCGGATCAATTACAATCGCTGGAATTTATGAGTTTAGAGATATATCGACATTAGTCGCTTTAGATGAAAATGAAAATGAATATATTTTTGACCTTAACAATGACTACACTGATGATGAAGAGTAGTAAGTACTTTTAGGAGTATAGATGAAGGACTCAAGGCCTGGTCAAGAGCTCTGGGAAGAGTGGGATGGCGAAGGGTATGAATTTGTAGATTCTTTAGCTACAGAAGTATATTTTACTTTTGACTCTGTAGACACTAATAATGAAATTGTTAGAAGAGCTCTTGCCTCGTCTTTACAACGTGATGGGTTATGCCACTCTTTGGGAGATGGCTTTAAGCTTCTAGATGGGGTTAATCCTAACTATGGATGGGTAGGATTCTTAGAGGATGAAGAATATCTAACTATTTGCGACGAAGACGGGGAGACCCCGTATGGTGATATTTTAGATAACATAAAACCTGTTACCTGGATGGAATTAGTTTTATAGTTTCGGTGTGTTTATAGGGTTTTATCTGGTATAGATAATAAACTTTTGTATGTGTGGAAACCTGCAGATAGTTTAAATTGGCAACGTGATGCTTCTTGCGCACGTCCAGAAAATAAAAAAACTATTGAATGGTTTTTTTCAAAAAATTTTTCTGAAAAATATGCAGCTAAAAACATGTGTTTTTCTTGTCCAGTCAGAAAGAGCTGTTTACAATGGGCTCTAGAGCACCGTCAAATTTGGGGTATTTGGGGTGGTAAAGATGAAGTTGATATTCGTAGGACCCTATCTGTGTCTTTCAAAGGCGAAGAGACAAGACGTAGAAGGTTCCCTAACTGTCCTTACTGCACGGCTAGGCCATCAAAGTTAGATACATCTATTGAACAGTTGCCAGGTGGTGGACGATGGACTACAGCTAAAGTTGTAACTTGCAACGAATGTGGTTTCTCTTGGAGAAGTCGCACAAGCGTAAATGCAGTTAATGCTTACAAAGTTGAAAGACAAGAACGATTAAATAAAGCTGCTAAAGAAAGAGCTAAAAGAAATCTTAAGAAAGAACAGCTGAAGAATAAAACGAAAGATTCTTAATAAGTCTTTCTTCCGTTGGATTTAGTTTTAACGCTTCTTTACCGTGGGCCTTAGCTTCCTTAAATAAACCAAGTCTGTATGAAGATATAGCAGCTAAATCATGAGGAGTGTCCCCCCAAGCCTCTGCTTCACATAGATACTCAAGTGGCTTTTCTTTTATAGCTAAAGCTTGTAGTGAAGAGCTTAGGCACTTTTCCCAAACTTCGTTGGAGTAGTAGTGTCTAGCCAAATCTACCCAGGGTTCTCTTCTACCAGGAGACTCTTGTATAGCTTTATCAAACCAGTATTCAGACAGATCTGTTTCAATTTTACCTAGAAAGCGCATTGAAGCTGCTCTCTCTGGTGGCCATACGGCTCTAGGAAGCTCTAGGTGGCGTTTAAATTCAACTGCTGCCTCTTCATATCTTCCGTAGTAGAAAAGCTCTCTAGCGTAGTAAAAGGCGTTTCTATCATCCGATAGATCTTCCTCTACAGCCTGAGCCAGCAGCGGTAGGTACTGAGATCTAGGTTTTGTATTATCAGCATGATGGTGAATTTCTAGTCCTACCCATCCCTGAATTTCTTTATGTGTGCCGTACGACACGGCTACTTCATGTACAGGGTGTTTCCATCTGTAGCCAAAGCGCGTGTGTATCTTGTCTCCACCGTAGGTGAGCCCAGGAGTACCATCTTCATTCCAGTTCCATGTGTACTGATACCTAGGACGTGTCCACCCCTGCTCATGCGCTTTTTCAAGTTCGTCGCGCCATCCTGGAAGTATAACTTCATCCATATCCAAAGCAATGCAGTAGTCAATGTCTGCTGGTAGTGCAGCAAGTGAGGCATTACGAGCCATGTCAAAGCGCCAAGGCTTGATAGAAACGTCTATAACGTTGATACCAAGTTTTTCTGCTGCTTCTCTAGTGCCGTCATTCGAGCCTGTATCTGCAATTAATAAATAGTCAGCCTCTTTAGCAGATTTGTACCAAGCCTCAACAAACTGAAGTTCATTAAGAGCGATTGTGTAAACTGCTACTTTCATTACTTTTTAACTTTTTCTTTTTTTTCTTCTTCTTCTTTATACACAAGAACCGAGTCAAGAACTTTTACAGTTCTTTTACTTACGTAGCCACCATCTTGATTAAGTTTTGCATCTGCTATTTCTTTATTTGAAGCAAGAACTTGAACAATCATTGTAACTTCATATGTGTAGCAATAAGATTCTGACGTATCCATTAAGTCTTTATTCATATCTTCTGTCATTGCATTCTCCTATTTTTGTGCAGTACTGCGCGTGTTACGTTACATACTATAACACGTATGCTCTAATTTTCATGAACTACCTCGTCCCAAGATACTGTGTCCTCATTCCAGTTATACATTTTACTATACGGGAGCTCAGGATTTGGATAAGACACAGGAGAAGACCACTTACAGGTTTCTTCGTCTAAAACCCAAGAATTGTATGGTTTAGGAGCAATAAATGCATCACGCTCTTCATTGTACGAGTACCCAATGCCAGCAAAGTTTTTGCGAATGTTTCCATTAATAGATGTACGTAAGCATCTCTGTCCACGAAAGTCTCCATACCACTCTTCAGGCTTTAGGCCGTCAAGCACTTCGGACTCGTCTTTACCCGTGATTACCTCTGTAACAATGTTATTTTCATCTAAGAACGCATAATGTGCCATCTAAACTCCTTGTATAAATTAAACTATACTTCACTTAAAGTAATGTTCCCTGTTCCAGAATAGAACCTGTATACGCGATAGCCGCTTCTTGCAGGTTGATCATAGGATAATCCTGCCGCGACCGTTAGGGCTGGAAATGTATTTAAGTATGCAATAATTATAATTCCCGATCCACCAGATCCGCCAGTAGAGTTATTAAAGCCGCTACCACCTCCGCCACCAGAACCTGTATTTCCTGCGCCACTTTGACCATTAATACCACTGCCATAGCCTCCAATTCCGCCGCCGCCTGCTCCACCTGCGCCAAAGAATTGATTTCCACCGCCTCCGCCACCAGCACGAATAGTGTTAGTGCCATCTATTGTTGAGAAGCGCCCTGCTCCGCCAATACCGCCTGTAGCGCCTACACCAGCAAAGCCAGCCTGGCTTGCGCCTCCGCCGCCACCAGTATTTTGGTCTGCACCTTTAAATCCTTGTCCTTCAATTCCAGCGCCACCAGGATTGCCACCAAAACCACCGCCACCAGAACCACCTGAAGAAGTAGTGCTAGATAGTCCGCCTGCACGACCTCCACCTATAGAAGTATCAATGCCAGATATAGAACTATTTACCCCGTTTGTTGCACCACCTCCACCTGCTCCACCTGCGCCAACGGTTATGACAGTTGGCACTACAAAGGGAATACTCGAGATACCAGTTAGATAACCACCAGCTCCACCACCACCAGCGTTGTAGACGTTGGATAATCCCTGACCGCCGCCTCCGCCACCAGCAATAATTAAGTACTCAGCAGGTGCGCCTTGCGAGACAGAAGATGCAATAGTTCCAAAAAACATAATTAAATCTCCAATAACAACTAATGTTTTATAGTAACGTACTACGTTACTAAGTTACCAAAAGCAATCCAAGAGTTAGTACCAACTTTTAGTAAACTAACAGTAGCGTATTGCCCTTTAAGTTTTAGTTTAGATCCCTCAGAAGAAACAGTTACCCCAGCTGCAGGAACAATAGTAGTTTGTCCAGCACCAGCTTGAATTATGGTCACTGTAGCACCGATAGTAAATGGCTCAATGGAGTTTAGAGGGACAGTTACATCATTAGCAACAGTAGAAACTACAGGAATAACTTTACCTGAATCATTTATTATAATGGTGTACGAGCCTCCTCTTTCATTAAAACCATAGTTAGTTACAGGAAGGTTTAAAGTTTTGTTATTTAATGTTTGAGTACCGCTTAGAGTTACAACAGTAGAGTCAACTCCAATTATGGCTGAAATAGAAGTTCCACTGTTAGTTATAGGACCAGTAACAGATATAACTCCAGATGCACCAGTAGGCCCCAAAGGCCCTGAAGGCCCAGTTACAGTTGATGGCTGGGTTGATACAGCGCCAGTAGGCCCAGTTGGTCCAGTTATACTTAATCCTGAATCTCCAATTAAGCCTCTTGGTCCCGTTGGCCCCGTAGGTCCTTGCGAACCCGTAGGTCCTTGAATATTTCCAACATTTACCCAGTCGGAAGTAGAGCTTGACCAAACATAAAGGTTACCAGCAACTAAATAACCATCTCCTGGATTTCCACTTGGGTAGGCAGTTTGCAATGCTCCTAAAGTCGCATACGACCCAAGAATTGTTACACCAGTTCCTTGGGGACCAGTAATACCTGTTGGCCCCGTAGGTCCTTGCGAACCTGTAGCCCCCGTTGGTCCTCCGCTAGGACCTGTTGGACCAGTTGGGCCATCAACACCAGTAGGTCCAGTCACTGAATCGCCTTGAATACCAACTGGACCAGTCGGACCTGGATCGCCAATAAAGATACCAGCATCAAACCATTCTTGATTTAAATCAGACCACGCGTATAAATTATTAACTACAACATATGCATCTCCAATATTTCCAGTTGGATTATCTGCTTGTAGAAGAAGCAAAGTTGCGTAATAGCCTAGTACAGAGACTCCAGAACCTGCAGGGCCAGTAGACCCAGTTGGTCCTAACGGGCCAGAGGGACCTGTAGGTCCAAGTGGTCCAGTAGGAGCTATGGTTGCTATGGTGTTAAAGTCAGAGCCAGTGTAGAAATTTACAGATTCGTCATTGCTATCAACCCAGATGTCTCCAACCTGAGGGCTGTTTGGTTGAGACGGCTGATAAACAATGTTCGATCTACCTGATGATTCGTAAGCTACGTTAGTTGAGAATGAGCAATTTGAAGTACTTGCTGCAACGTAGATAGTGTCTTCAACGTCTATTGCAAACCTAAACGTTTCAAAAGATTGACCGACGCCTACCTCTAAAGCATTTACTATGTACGCTCTGCTGTCTGGGTTACCACCAGAACTAAACGGATCTACATAAATTGTAACTTGACATGAAGTGGCGCCTTTATTGGCAACAATAACCGAAGCAACACCCGACACATCTGACGTGCTTAGGAGGACAGTGGTATTTGCTGCTGGGCTGGCTACACCTAAACGTTTTACTGGCATTAAAGGGCTTCTATCTCTTGAGGAGTTAAACCCAATGCGCTAAGTTTGGCAAGTGCGCTAGTGCGTGCATCTGCTCGGGCGGTGGCTTCGGCTTCACTGGCTACGGCTTCGGCTTGTCGCGCTGTGTAGTCGGCGTATTCTGCGTCAGTCATTTCGCGCACTAGGTCGTCAATTTGAATGTTTGGCTTTGCTGTTTTGGTTGCCATTGTTTCCTACTTCTGGTATCCGTAGACGTAGATTGTTCCGCCTGTCCAAGTGCCTGATGCTGGCGTAAGCGTAAAATCCGTGTAACTGGTTGTATTATTTAGAAAACCAGAACCGTGCCCGCCATCTCCGTTAGTGGCTGCGTCCATATACATAAAATTAATAACCGTACTTTTTGCTAAAAAGGGATTTATCACTTCACAATTAAAAGGGATTATTGATGCAGTAGCCGCAGATATAAACGCCCAACTGGTGGCGTTATTATTATTTCTCCAACCAAGCCCGCCGCCCGCATACTGGGCGTAAGCAGCACCTGAATAATACCCCGTTGCAGTTGAACCAAGTTTTAACCCGAAAGCGATTGAACCTGATGCCACACCGCCCGAAATTACTATTTTGTAATTGTCGTATGTGGTACTGAAAGCACTAGTTACGTTCACACTTGATACCGCCGTGCCGATTACCTGTGTCTTGACTAGGGTTAAACCTGACGCGCCAATAGTTGTCCAACCAGTATCGTAATCAGTTCCAGAGTTCTTAACTAGAGCCTGACCAGCTGTACCACCAGCAGCAACTCCAGCGCCAACAGGACCAGTCGGTCCAAAATTGGATGTAACAATAGACCCAACCATACTTGAGTGATACTGACACGCATAATAAAGGTTGGTAGGCGCATCTAGTGGAACTTCAAAGATAATAGTTCCTACTTGAGCGCCATTATTTGTTACACCTGTGTTGTATATGTTCCCAGAGCTGTACGCTCCAGAGACTGTTTGAATCCAAAATGGATGTCCAGAAGCGTTTACATCTATGATGTATCGGTTTCCACGAATAAGATTTAAAGTTCCATTGCTTACGCCATTAACAAGATAAGCATCAGAACCACTATTAGTTACTGTATAAGTAATACCGCCGCTTGCTCCAGTTGCACCCATTGCACCCGTTGCACCTGTAGGACCGATATCTCCTGTAGAACCAGTTGCACCCGTAGCACCTGTAGAACCTGTAGCACCTGTAGCACCAGTTGGTCCATCAGATGGACCAGTAGGCCCCGTTGGACCGTCAATTCCACCAATACCTGCAGGACCTGTTGGACCAGTCGGTCCTACAACTGTAGAATCTGCACCAGTAGGCCCCGTTGGTCCTCCGCTAGGACCTGTAGGACCAGTAGGCCCCGTTGGACCATTTAATCCTGACCCATCTGATGATGCAGTCCCTACTTGTTCCCAGTCGGTGGGAGTTTTTACTTCTAATTTATCTGTTTCAGTGTTGTACCTTACATACCCTGTACCAGCTGACAAAATACGCTCAGCCGTGGTACCCTGATCTAAATATAAAGTGTTAAATTCACCAAGAATAGTCTTATTAGTAAACGATTGACTAAGGTTCTCAGGAAGACCAGCGTTGGATTGTACGATGCCGTTGCAACTAAATGAAGTTGTGCCAGTAGTTGATCTAACGTATAGCGAATCACCAGCATTTATTGCAAACCTAAACGTTTCAAACGACTGACCTAAGCCAACTTCTACGTTAAATGCAATGTAGGCATACTGCTCAACTAGCGTTGCACCAGATGGAATTACCCAAATGATTACCTTTGTTGCAGGATTTGCTACAGAAGCCTTGTTTGCCACAACAACTGAGACCAAGTGGGGCTCTGAGAATGATGCTAAAAGAACATTATTGTTGGCCTCTGGATTAGCAAGACCGTTGCGTAAGATCGCCATTGTCTAATTCCTTAAGCCTGAGCTTCTGCCCATGATAGTTTGGCGGATGCTAGCGTTGGATTGCCAGTTAGACGTGAAACCGCAATTGTCAAAATGTCTGGTCCATCTGGGAATACTGAGTCACCACCAAGAATTGAGTTAGACAATTCAAAGAGTGAGGAAACGTCTACTGTTGTTGTTCCATCTCCACCAGATCCACCAGGCGATGCTCGGAAGTTGTAAACCTGAACTCCACCAGATACGGTATCTGCCGAAGTATGCTCAACAATCTGAGTAAGTGATGGTGAATCTACGCCTTGGAAGTTGAGGTTATTGAGACGAGGATTTAGCAAAACTTTTACATCTACTAATTGAGTGCTCGAGATACCAATTTCCTGAAGACGAAGTTGCATTCGGTTAATAACATCTCGATCGCCAAGTTTTCCAGTCAAACCAGAGGATACCGATGGGCTAAGACGAAGCGAAATCAGCGGCTGGTAGTTAGGGCCAGAGGTATTATTTAGCGACCCCTGAGGGTACAAGAAGTAGGTGTACTGAGTGTTTCCTGCAGTTGTGAAGTCTAAAAGTTCATAGACTCTTCCAGCAGTATCTGCTCCGACTGTAACAGTTGCAGTTACGGCAGTATAAGTAAATGCTGTATCAGATGTTCTAACAATGGCGCCTGTGTAGTTTGGAACTCGTGTCAAGCCAGTAAGTCGAACAATGTCTCCTGTTACAAGTCCATGCTTAGTTGCAGTTTCAATAGTTACCGTAGTAGTTGCCTGCGCACTAGTTGCTACTGAAATACCAGATACCGAGTTAACTCCAGTTGTTCTAGGAAATAATCCTAGAGTATTAACTGTTGGGGCATAAACAATGTAGGTACCAGCGTTAGTTAGGTTAGTCTCCCTATTGTAGAAACCAAAGTTACTTGCAGTAGCCCCTACTGGAGCAAAACTTGTAACATTTGTAGCCGTTTTTGCGTAGGTAAACGTACTACTAGATGCGGAAGCAATTGTGTAGACTCCGTTAAAGGTAGCGTCAATGTTGCTAATAAGTACGCTCTGCGCTGTGGTAAACCCATGAGGAACTGTAGTAGTAATTGTTACAACGTTTGTGGCAAGTGCAGCAGTAGCAATTGCAACAGAACTATTCAACAGTGCCGTATTCTGAGTGTTTACTCCACGTAGACCATTAGTAGCAATACCTTCGTATTGAACAATGTCTTCTGCGTTAAATCCATGCGAAGGAATAGTTACAAGATTTGTCGTAACGTTGATTGCAGCTGAGGAGAACGACTTAGACGTAGTGCCATTAACAGTAAGTGACTGCCCCGACTGAGTGAACAAGTATGAATTGTCATCATCAAAGCGACCATCCATCATTACCGAGGTGCCCCAGTGGAACAAGAATGGAATGTATGTTGGGTTCTCATAAGTTAGTACTTCGTAACGAGCTGGAAGGTTACCAGATCTAAAGTATGACTCATAGAGACTGTTGTTATGCACAAACTCATGTACATACTGAACTTGTCCGTCGCCTGTCTTAAATCCGAAGCGAATCTTTCCCGCACCGTACCAAGAGTAGTCCATGTATGCCATTTGAATACGACTTAGATCTAAGTTATATCCAGTTACGCCAGATCCATCACATGGATCAATAGACCAATCTTCTTGCGGCACACGAGTGTCAACAGTTTTTGTGACAATAATTCCTGATTTAGCAGGAGTAAATGAGTGAACATTTGTTGACCCGACACTTGATAAATCTACATTGCTAACGGAACTTGGAGATGCCTTTATCTTAAATTGATTGTTATTTAAAACATCTACGTAGTACGTACGGCTATTGATAAGACCGCCAATAGGGTCACCGTCAATTGAGTTATAGATTACTGGAAGTATGTTACTAAAGCCATGTCCATTGATTGTAAACGTATCTGTTGTTGTATTAACACTTGTTTGAGGGTTAAACTCTTTTTCTGGACCAGATGAGCCTTTGTATTCAGGGCGAACTGATAACTGAGTCTGACTTGCAATCTCAACAATGCGGTAAGACTGACCGCGTAGAACAATGTAGTCACCAACTATTAACTGGGATTGAAAACTAGTTCCTGTTCCAAGTACAAGTTCGGATCCCTGTAGACAGGCCACTGTTCCAGATAACTGTTGAGTTGAGGAACGACGACATGCGTAAATTTTTTGTCCATCAAATTCATAATACATTCCGTTTTGGAAGTCAAACATTCCAGTGCGAACTGCGCCGTTAGACCAAGAGTTGACATAGAACTGAGGAAATCCGTACGCTCTATTTTCAACAATAGTTCCATTTGCTGACACTCTAAAGGTTGTAAGATCGACAACAGTTACTTGGAAGTTTCCATTGTAGACACTACTTGGTACACCAAATGAGTCTACTGCTTCACTTACTTTAATAGATAGACCAGAGATAAGTCCATGCGGTCTACGTGTCTTGACCTCAACCGTTGTAGGGCTGAACTGAAGCATGCTTTCAACATCAATTGAAGGCTTGAAGTTAATACCGCAAGAGGTTTGAACACCCTTACCTGACTGATAACGGAAGTACTTACGAGTCTGACGAACTATTTGAGCGAATGAAGTTCCAGCTCCTGCAGACATTTCCACGCCACCATCAAATGGACGGTGCAATGAGTAGCCTTCTGGACGAACGTACAAAAACGTTGGGTAAGAATATGAAACAGCACTGTAAGCAGATGCATAAGGTCGGTCTACAGAAATCTGTGTATCAGATCCAATAGCAGTGATTCTACGAATAATAGGTCCGACAGGGGTTGTTCTTACCAGGGAAAATACTCCAGAAGCTCCTACTGCACCAGTTGACGTAATGTCTACTGCGTTTAGATCGGCCGTCGCATCGGATGCGGACGAGTGAAGTGTAAACGAGTTTGCATCTATTCTACGAATAAAGTAGTAGTAACCGTCAATAAGTGGTGAAGGAGATACTCCGCCATTTGCATTGAAAACAATAGTATTTTCTGTAGTAAACCCATGATCAGTTATTGTAATTCGATTATTTGTTGTATTGATGTCAGTAGAGATAATATCAACATTTAATATAGTATTAGGTGGGAACAGACGGAATCTGTCTCCTACCTTAAGAATTCTTGAGAACGAGGTTCCAGTACCAGTAAGTAAGACGGAGCCAGCACCTACGGTAACTGTACCTCCTCCTGTAATGTTTCCATTAATCTGATTTGAGGTAAATTGATGCGCTACACCAGTTCCAAAATCAGAAACTGTCAGTGTGATACCAGCAGCAGAATTGTCTGCACTTGAAGAAAGTTTTATGTAATCACGGTTAAGTACTACAGCATAGTAATCTGTAGCGTCAACTAAGCCAGTGATGTTAGTTGCAGAATCACCCTTTAGGTACGTAAGTTTAGTACCTGTAAGTAGACCATGAGATGGAATCTTAAATGCGCTTAAATTAAGATCTATAGAAACTCTTGGGTTAAAAGTCTTTACAAGTGTAGGGACTTTTCCAGCCGCGGTTACAGTAAATGTTTTTGCAGTTGGAACACTTGAAACTACGTAAATACCATCTGGAGTCTTACTTAGTGATTGAAGAGAGTGTACTCCAACACCAGCAGGAGTATCTGTAATGTCAATTGCAGTACCTGCAGTAGCGTCTTCTGCAGAGATTGCAAGTTTAATTAAATCTGCACTAACCGAAATCACATAGTACGGGGTTGCAGTTGTAAGTCCATTAATTACAGTTTGACCTTTTGCATCGTAAAGAACAAGTTCATTTGTAACAAATGCATGTCCAGGTATGGATATTGTATTATTCGTGTAATTCAGCGATGTAATTATGAATGACTGAGTACTTGTTCCAACTCCTGTAATATTTACAGGAGTTAGAGGTAGAGCGCTAGATGAAAGTTTTATAGTAGAGTTATCAACTTTAATAATGTAATAAGTTGCATCGTTTGTAAGTCCTGGAATAGTTGTTCCGCCACCGTTTGTGTAGCGAACAGCTTGTCCAGATACAAGTCCATGGTTAGGAATGTACAAGGTATCTTCAAGTATGTTAACTGTAACGAAGATAAAACTATGCTGCGTACCGACTCCAGCAGAGGTAAAGTTAATACTTGTTGGGGCATTAAGTGAGACTTTAAGTCTAATTTGATTCGCATTTAATACTTCAGACACGTAATAGGTAGTTAAGTGCTGAAGCGGGGCAATTGATCCTGTGTTTACGCCAGCAAGGTTTCCACTACCGTTATCATATTGAATCGGTTGGTTCACTAAGAAACCGTGCGCAGTAATAGTTAACGTTTCATTTGCAGTATCCACGACTACCCGAGAAATTTTATCTGATGTAGATACAGAAAGTCCTGAAGGAGTAGTTAAATTAACTGTTGTAAAACTTGGAGAGGGGGTTGTACTTAATCTGTAAGTATAGTTATTTACTGTATTTGCGTAGTAAATAGTACTAGTTGTGACTCCAGCAGGGGCAATCCCGTTGAACGTAGTAATAAATGCTTCTCCGTTAATTAAACCATGAGCAGATGCACTATGAATTAAATCGTTATCTGCATCATAGTTAATTGGTGTAAACGCATGGTAAGAGTTTCCAGCAGGAGCAATAGAAATTTTATTGGTTCCAGACTGCGCATCGGCAGCTGTTGGGTAGACTTCGTTACCAGTTGTAAATGATGAAACCAAGGTCAAAACTACAGAACCTTCTCCAGTATTAAATGAGTCTAGATTTTCAATTGATGCACCACTAAAGGTAGGTAGTCCATCAAATGAACCTGTAGATGTAGCAACATCAGTTGCTGAAGAGATAATAAATGAGCCACCGCCGCCGCCTGCTTGATTAGTAACAGTGCTCTTTGTTCCTCCACCGCCAGAGTAGCCACCAGCTCCACCAGTTTGACCTGACGACTGGTTATCTGATGATCCACCGCCACCAAAACCGCCGTCTCCACCAGTTCTAGGAGTATTATCTACGGCAGTAAGACCATCTAAGTAAGAGCCCCCGCCTTTTTCTCCAAAAGTAGAGTCTTGTCCTCTAGAAAGAAAACCACCACCGCCGCCAGCGCGACCAACAGATGCTCCAACAGAAGAATTACCACCAAAACCAGGAGTTGTTCCAGCCGCCGCAAGGCCATTAGTTGAGGCGCCACCTAGTCTTGTAAGCACGCCGTCTTGCCCTAATCCACTACTAGACTCGGCGCTTCCACCTCCAGCAACAAACAAAGGATCGTTTCCAGATTTACGAACAACAAATGTTCCTCCGCTTGAGCCGCCATAGTTCGCAGTTGATGAGTTACTACCAACTTGTCCAACAGCAATAGTTACAATTTCACCTTTAGTTAGGGTAACCCTACCTCTGACTATTGCGCCACGGCCAACTGATGTGTTGATAGTTACAGTTCCAGATGACGCGGTAAGCGCTATGTCTGCGTTAGAGCGAGCAAATGTAAAAATTGTTGTATTAGGAACGGATGTGACAGTGTATGAGCCATTGTATACAGAATTCGATGCACTTGTAATTGTTACAGTTCTACCGACACTTAATTGATGAGCCACTGAAGTTCTAATTGTTGCTACATTTGATGTAAGAGAAGTCTGACCTATTGTACGAGTTGGGATTGCTAAGCCATTATAGCCTGAGGCTCCCGCGGCAGTGAATTGATAAATTCCAGAAATTGGAACTGTCCAGTCTTGGTAACCTTGAAAATCCCCTTGACGAAGATTCTGGCCATGCCAAGAAGTAGAGTATCCTGCCAAAATTTGAGAGTTTGTTGGCCCAAGACGCCCAGTTTGTCCACAGGTTGTAAAGGTGTGAGTGTTTCCCGCTATTGTATATAGCGATTGCGTCCCCGTAAAGGTAGCAGTTACGTTCTTTAAAAAGTAGGTATTTCCGTTCACAAGATTGGTGAGAGGGTTTCCACTAGTTTGATACTTAACTGCCTGATTAGTTGGAGTTGAGGCTGAAATATTTAATGCTCCATCAACAATAATAGGGGTATTTAGAGCGACATCACCTACGACGGAAGCAGTGATGTCTAGGTCTACTGCTAAAGAATCTGTTAATTTAAGAACCTGAGCAGACGCTTTTTTTGCGTAAACTAGTCCTCCGTTAGTGATACCAGTAACTGTTCCAATTCCATTGGAGTATATGTAACTAGTTCCATCGGTGATTGCTGCAGGGATATTTGAGTCTCTGAAATAGATAAAGTTATCTTCATAGTTTACGTTCATTTTTTTAAATGAATGAACTCCAGCAGAACCTGCAGATGTAATATTTATAGCCACTTAGGGACCTCCATGTAAAACCTTATCATTAAATAACAACTCCAATCGGGTAACGAATAATAACAACACCGTTTTGACCTAATGATGAAACAAATCCACCGTAAGATTGATTTATAGTACGATCTCCCGATGCTGGCGGATAGATCCCTGCTCCTCTCTGTAAGGTTGCAAGTGTTGTCTTAGTTGGATGCGCGTAACTTGACCCGCCTCCGCCACCGGCCATAGTGTTAGATTCTGCGTACGATCCAGCAGAGCCACCCCACCAGCCACCGCCTCCGCCGCCGCCATAGTTAGCAGTTACGCCACCGCGAAGTTGTATAGGAATAGTGCTTGCTCCGCTTTGTGAAAGAGTTGTTGGCCCTGTTGAAGAACCACCTCTACCACGCCATGCTGTTAAACCATCATATGGAGCAGTGCCATCTTCAGCGGTTATTCCGCCACCTGCGCCGCCAATATTTCCTTCTCCCGCACGAGACGAACCGCCACCGCCGCCGCCTCCAGCAATTAAAATTGCATTGGATACGTCATAAGTATTATTGTCAAAGAACCCTGAAAGTCCTCCTCCTTGACCACCGTAGCGGTTGTCTCCTGCGTCTGGTCTAGAAGGTGCTCCACCGCCAGAAGTAAAGGATGTTGAAGCTACGCCATTATTATTGCCAAAAGCATTAGCTCCACCTCCGCCAACCATAACTGCGTAAGTTTTTAAAGAAGTCAATAGGTGGGTTGCCGTGGAGAATCCGCCCGCACCTCCAAATGCTCCATTATTCCATCCACCTGGTTGACCACCACCACCAGTGCTACCACCCAAAAAACCAGGCATTAGATTACAACTCCGATTTTGTAGCGAATAACAACAATTCCCGATCCACCAGATCCACCAGGGTTATTTCCTTGATAATGAGACCCACCGCCGCCACCAGAGCCAGTGTTTGCGCCCGCAGCACCTGCAGCAGTAATATTAATTGGCATGTTCTATCTCCCTAGACTGCAATTGCAATTGGATAACGAATAACTACGATTCCTGTGCCGCCAGCACCAATTTGTGTCTCTGCAGTGCCACCCCAAGCTCCGCCACCGCCGCCTCCAGTGTTAGGGGCTCCATTTTGTGCTGGTGCACGGTTAGCCTCGCTACTACCGCGACCACCGCCACCACCGCCACCTTGGCCTCCGACAGACAGGGGAGAGCCGACACCAGCATGGCCACCTCCGCCACCAGCGAACCACCCGCTGTCCCCTAAGGAAGTACCAAAAGTTGACGAGAAGTTTTGTCCTACACCGCCGTTACCCACAGCAAAGTCGCCTTGCGACCCTGAGCCTCCAGCTCCACCTCCACCGCCGCCCCAGCCGTTTGTCCAGTTCCCTGTTGCGTTTCTTCCGCCTCTTCCACCAGAATTTCCTTGGCCTGCAATCCCTGAGCCACCCGCACCCCCTGTGCCTTGGTTTAGCTCGCGGAGACCACCTCCACCTCCAGACCCCCCACTGCTCCCAGCGTTACCGTTGTACCAGCCACCGCCACCGCCGCCGCTACTAGTGATTCCAAATGCAGAACTGACTCCTCCAGCCCCACCACCTGTATAAGCAGATGTACCTCTGGCACCGCCAGCTCCAACTACTATGGGGTAGGTTTCAACGATACTAAGAGATTGAGTAAAGAAACGCAAACCGCCTGCTCCGCCGCCGCCTCCCCAGCCACCACCGCCACCGCCGCCAGCAACAACCAAGCAATTAAACTCGTTCCAAGAACCAGTACTTTGAACCACAAAGTTAGATGAGCCAACCGCAGTGAAAGAGTGGACTCTATAAGTAGTGCCAGCTTCAGTCACTGTTGTAATAGTTCCGCCTGTTGCACTGGCAGGAGTAAATTCAATTGGGGGAGTTAATGGGTAGCGAATTAGTACAATACCAGAACCACCAACGCCGCCGTTTGCTGGGGGGCTGCTCGTATCGTCGGCTGCTCCACCGCCGCCTCCACCAGTGTTGGCCTGCCCTGCCCTTCCTCTAGAGTCACCAGTGATTTCTGCACCACCGTTTCCTCCTCCTCCTACAGATGCAAATCCTTGAGGGGAGCCTGGATGTGTCCCGCCCCCGCCGCCACTAGCAAACCATCCAAAGTCCCCTACATTTGCCCCAAAAATACTTGCAAAAGATTTTCCTTGGCCGCCATCGCCTGGCTTACCTACAAGAGCGGCTTGCCCCGCGCTTCCAGCACCACCACCACCACCACCAAAGTAGTTATTCCTCAGCGCGCCACCGCCACCGCTGTTACCAAAACCTGGAGATGATTGGGTTGCAGCACCGCCACTGGTGTAGGCTGCGGAACCAGTAGAGGCTCCACCACCACCAGAACCGCCCGTTGCACCATTGCTTACAGCCGTTACAGCAGCGTTATTGAAAGACCCTCCGCGGCCACCTCCAAGAGCAGTAAACCCTGCAAATGTTGAGTTGCCTCCAGGACTGGAAGACTGCCCGTCAACTTCGCCATTTACGGGGTAGGTAGCTCCGCCGTTACCAACGGTGATTGCATAGCTTTGAGCAGTTAGTTCTAATTGACCAAAAATCAATCCCCCCGCACCGCCACCGCCGCCAGCTTCGCCACCGCCTCCGCCACCGCCAGCAACAATTAGGTATTGAACTGCGCCTCCATTCCCAGCGTCGGATACTACAAAATTAGATGACCCTGTGGTTGTGAATGCATGGACTCTGTAGAATCTTCCTTCACTGTAAGTGTCTGGAAGTATTGTTCCGCCAGTAGCAATAATGGGAATAAAAGTTTTTTCAGCAAGTTTGTAATTATGAGTGTCATAGACTAATTCAACAAAATAAAACTTTTTTACAAAATCAGCACCAAAGTTACCGCTAGCTGGGAACGTGTACTCGAGCATTTCAAAACGTACGTAACTGGAGTCCTTCACATGAACAATATCTTTATCAATCGATACACCAATCTTGGTGAACCTTTGAGTACCTGAACCGCCAGATGGAGCAAGGAATGCGGTATCAGTTGGCAGAGCCTTAAGTCTTATGTTGTAAAGATCCCCAGAACTTTGTGCAAATTGTGCAATAAAGTATGTTGTATTATTTGTTAGCCCAGTTGCTGCAGCACCTGTAGTCGTGTAGAAAACCATAGCGCCTACATAGTAATCAAGTCCTGCACCTGCAGTTGTGCCAACCAGAATGCTCTCTGCTGTATATCCTAAAACAGTAGAGATACCGTTTGAAGCAATATTTCCTGTATACCCCTGATTGCTACCGTCAAATTCAATTGAGGCTCCCTGCTCGACAGCGAGTGTAATCTGAGTAACTGGGTTTACGTTGTTACCAGCAAAAGTACGTGCTTGATTTGCAAGTTGGAATGTTCCAGATAATGATGCGGTAATGGGAATTAGATCGCCATCAGGAGTAGCACTTACTTGAAATGTTGAGGTACTTGCTCCTAAGCCAGAAGTTGTCTTCAGATACACAACCCCGCGAGGGTTGGTAGTGAAGTAACCTGCTCCACCAGTTACTGCGTAATACAAAGGTGTGCCTAGTGGCTGACCAGTAAAGTTCTCAGTGGTATGTGAAACTGTAATTGTATTTGTAGTAGTACTAACTGCAGAAATAGCACTTGTTACTCCACCAACTGTTGCAGAGTTTGACCAGTCAATGTTTAGGGTAGAAAGAGTGTTTGACCCATCGAAGGTTTGTGCAGTTGCAGAGTTAGTTGAATCAAATGACTTTGCAGCAGTATTTGCTGCCTGAAACTCTTGAGAGATTGTTGAGTTAAGGTTTAGGAAGTAAAACGGAGTATTTGTCTTAAAGCCGTGTGAACTTTCAGTTGTAACAGTTAATGTAGATATTGATTCATTATCTGTGACAATTCCAGCAGCATCAGCAACTCGAATCTGAGAACCTTGGAAAAACTCACCTGTAATGATAGATGAGTAAAGATCCTCAATTGACTCGCTGTTAGGCTGATTTGCTCTGCAGAGGTATGTAAAGGTAGTTGAGTTAGGAATTGAGTTAACAATGTATGAGCCATCAGCAGTTACTGACTTAGTTCCAGTTACTTGAATTGGGATGCCGACAGAGACTCCATGCTCAAGTGCTGAGATAACTGTAATTTCACGAGTACCAGCATTTGTAAGAATTGAAGTAATACCTGGAAGAGTTGTATCTCCACTCTTTGAAAAGAATGACGGAGTGTTATTGATTAACTCAACAGTTTCCCATTTGGTTGGCTGTAGACCGTATTCAAAGTCTGTGTCAATTAGGTTTTCAGGTTGACTGACACGAAGTTTAGTTACTGGATCAATGAACTCTTTTGGAAAACGAATCTCTCCACCAGTTCCACCACCACCACCAGTGCTACCACCCAAAAAACCAGGCATTAGATTACAACTCCGATTTTGTAGCGAATAACAACAATTCCCGATCCACCAGATCCACCAGGGTTATTTCCTTGATAATGAGACCCACCGCCGCCGCCAGAGCCAGTGTTTGCGCCCGCAGCGCCACCAGGAACGTTAGTTTGTGAATTAATGTTTCCGCCACCTCCTTGTGCCGCTGGGTTAATGCCATCAACTCCTGCGTTATTAAAGTTGTTGGCCGCACCACCACCACCACCACCACGGCCTCCAGAGTTGTTTTGGAATGCGCTGTAGTTTGAGCCTCCGCCGCCTGCTGCCCAGTAGTAGTTAGGTCCCAAAATATTGTTTAGTGTTCCTACGCCACCTGTAGGCGGGTTGCTTTGCCCGGGGCCCCCAGAGCCACCACCACTACCTGGGTACCACGTCCCAGAGCCGGTTCCTCCATCAGTCCCTTGCCCAGCAGTTCCTGTACCTCTGCGGCCTCCACCGTATGCACCATCAGGATTTCGATTATCTTGTGCACCGCCGCCGCCGCCTGAGCAACCTCCACCAGAACCAACAGTCTGTCCGTTGTTTAGTCCACCAGCTGGGTTGTTTCCTCGATCATGGTTAGATGCTCCACCACCACCACCAAAAGCTACTAAGTTGGTAGCACCTCCAACAAGAGATGAACTTGCTCCTTCAAAACCTCGACGATTACCAGCACCACCATTGAAACCACTACCACCAGCGCCAACAGTAACCGTGTAATTTATTGCACTAACTGTAAGACTTGTACTAGCACGATAACCGCCAGCTCCACCGCCTCCGCCCATATCTGAGCCGCCACTTCCTCCGCCGCCAACTATTAGGTACTCAGCAGTATTACTTCCTAATGAACTTCCAGCACTTAATACTTCAAAACTCTGTGCTCCAGTATTTGTAAATGAGTGAACTGCATATATGTCATTTCCAACTGTAAGAGTTGATACAGATCCGCCTCTAGCAACAATGTAATCTCCAATAGGCACGGGGGTTACTGGGTATCGGAGAACAACAATTCCTGAGCCACCCTTACGAGCATTTGAAGTCGCTTGATGCGCGTGACCACCAGCGCCACCGCCTGTGTTTACACCACCGCTACCTCCGTAACTAGTCGTATCGTTACCTGTTCCATTTCCACCTGGATTTAGACCTTCTGTATTTCCAATACCAAGAGCACCTGCGCTCCAACGACCACCGCCGCCACCGCCTCCGCGCCCGCCTGATCCAGCACCTTCCGAGTAGCCAGAGCCACCGCCTCCACCGCTAAACCAGTATGTAGTTCCAAGAATATTGCTAGGTTTTCCATTTCCACCAGTAGGCCCAGTGCCACCACGACCACTAAGCCCCGCGCTGCCAGCACCTCCACCAGCACCTGCGTACCACGCACCACCAGTTGTTCCACCTTGGAATCCCTGACCTACAGTTCCTAACGCAAAGTTGCCGTTAAACCCTGATGCGCCACCACCAGAAGCAAATCCTGATAAGGCTGGTGCAACGGTATTATTATGACTTCCTGCTCCGCCGCCGCCGCCCAAGGCAGTAGTCCCAAATACAGACGAGTTTTCTCCAGATGCCCCCCTAGAAAGCGCGGTTCTATTTGAATATGGCTGAGCGCTACTTAGACCGCCATCGCCTACAACTACAGGATACGTAGTGTCTGAGATACTAAAAGTACCTTCGAGGAAGCCACCGCCGCCGCCTCCGCCACCCATATCCATGCCGCCACCGCCGCCACCACCAACTATTAGGTATTCAACTGCGCCACCTTCATTCCCAGCGTCGGATACTACAAAATTAGATGACCCTGTGGTTGTGAATGCATGGACTCTGTAGAATCTTCCTTCACTGTAAGTGTCTGGAAGTATTGTTCCGCCAGTAGCAATAATGGGAATAAAAGTTTTTTCAGCAAGTTTGTAATTATGAGTGTCATAGACTAATTCAACAAAATAAAACTTTTTTACAAAATCAGCACCAAAGTTACCGCTAGCTGGGAACGTGTACTCGAGCATTTCAAAACGTACGTAACTGGAGTCCTTCACATGAACAATATCTTTATCAATCGATACACCAATCTTGGTGAACCTTTGAGTACCTGAACCGCCAGATGGAGCAAGGAATGCGGTATCAGTTGGCAGAGCCTTAAGTCTTATGTTGTAAAGATCCCCAGAACTTTGTGCAAATTGTGCAATAAAGTATGTTGTATTATTTGTTAGCCCAGTTGCTGCAGCACCTGTAGTCGTGTAGAAAACCATAGCGCCTACATAGTAATCAAGTCCTGCACCTGCAGTTGTGCCAACCAGAATGCTCTCTGCTGTATATCCTAAAACAGTAGAGATACCGTTTGAAGCAATATTTCCTGTATACCCCTGATTGCTACCGTCAAATTCAATTGAGGCTCCCTGCTCGACAGCGAGTGTAATCTGAGTAACTGGGTTTACGTTGTTACCAGCAAAAGTACGTGCTTGATTTGCAAGTTGGAATGTTCCAGATAATGATGCGGTAATGGGAATTAGATCGCCATCAGGAGTAGCACTTACTTGAAATGTTGAGGTACTTGCTCCTAAGCCAGAAGTTGTCTTCAGATACACAACCCCGCGAGGGTTGGTAGTGAAGTAACCTGCTCCACCAGTTACTGCGTAATACAAAGGTGTGCCTAGTGGCTGACCAGTAAAGTTCTCAGTGGTATGTGAAACTGTAATTGTATTTGTAGTAGTACTAACTGCAGAAATAGCACTTGTTACTCCACCAACTGTTGCAGAGTTTGACCAGTCAATGTTTAGGGTAGAAAGAGTGTTTGACCCATCGAAGGTTTGTGCAGTTGCAGAGTTAGTTGAATCAAATGACTTTGCAGCAGTATTTGCTGCCTGAAACTCTTGAGAGATTGTTGAGTTAAGGTTTAGGAAGTAAAACGGAGTATTTGTCTTAAAGCCGTGTGAACTTTCAGTTGTAACAGTTAATGTAGATATTGATTCATTATCTGTGACAATTCCAGCAGCATCAGCAACTCGAATCTGAGAACCTTGGAAAAACTCACCTGTAATGATAGATGAGTAAAGATCCTCAATTGACTCGCTGTTAGGCTGATTTGCTCTGCAGAGGTATGTAAAGGTAGTTGAGTTAGGAATTGAGTTAACAATGTATGAGCCATCAGCAGTTACTGACTTAGTTCCAGTTACTTGAATTGGGATGCCGACAGAGACTCCATGCTCAAGTGCTGAGATAACTGTAATTTCACGAGTACCAGCATTTGTAAGAATTGAAGTAATACCTGGAAGAGTTGTATCTCCACTCTTTGAAAAGAATGACGGAGTGTTATTGATTAACTCAACAGTTTCCCATTTGGTTGGCTGTAGACCGTATTCAAAGTCTGTGTCAATTAGGTTTTCAGGTTGACTGACACGAAGTTTAGTTACTGGATCAATGAACTCTTTTGGAAAACGAATCTCTCCACCAGTTCCACCACCACCACCAGTGCTACCACCCAAAAAACCAGGCATTAGATTACCTCTCCAATAGTTACTTTCATATTAAACACCTAACCACCAAGAGGTAGATACAGCGAGTGTCCCTTGCGAACCAGTCGGTCCAGTAGAACCAATAGTGCCACCAGCAGCCTGAATAAATAGTCCCCCAAAAAAGATGTAAGTTAGCCCTGTATTGGTATCAAACCAAGCATCGCCATCTGTAGATAATTCTACATCTGGTTGCGTAGGCGATGCAGTAAATTTACCTTGCGGACCTGTAGGTCCCGTAGGACCTGGTACGACAGATTGCGCACCTGTAGGCCCTGTAAATCCAACAATACCTCTTGGTCCCGTTGGCCCCTGAGGACCAGCTACCTGAGAATCAGCGCCTGTAGGTCCTGTAAATCCTCTAAAACCTTGTGGTCCCGTATCACCCTGTGGACCAGTTGGTCCTTGAGGACCTAGATCTCCAGTGGGACCAGTAGGGCCAGCTATTGTTGATTCTGGTCCTGTAACACCTTGCTCGCCTTGAGAGCCCGTTGCACCCGTTGCACCAGTTGGACCCTGAGCTCCCGTTGGACCTATTGCACCAGTAGGACCGAGCGGGGCTGTTCTTTTTACTTCCCAAACGGTGCCTGTCCAAATCCAAGTATGCCCGCCTGAGGTAAATTCTTCACCGACTTCGGCTGGAGATGGGAAATCAATTGCTGACACGGTCTGGTGTCTCCTTATTGGCGGTCTGGTGGCTAAAGTCTATTCTAACCTAAAAATTTAAAGTTAGATTAGTTTAAACCAGCGTTTAACTTGTTTGTGTAGGCTTCTGCCCATCGCTCAGCGGCTTCTTTAGATTCCCAAGGCCCGCTGTTATCTATTACATTACCATCAAACATAATTTTACAGATTGGTGGAGTTCCAGTAACTTCATATGTATACATTTTAATTCCTTATAGTGAGTAAGCTATTTTTCCAGCATTGCCGACGGCTACAGCTCTGTCTTCTGTCACAAGTATACTGTTTATTGTACTCGATCCGAAAGAAGAGGTTCTTTGATCCCATGAAGCTCCAGCATAAGATGTAGCAAGTTTTCCTACTGCACCAGCTGCTACAAAAGCCGTTCCGTAGATTGGAGCAACAGAAATTGTTCTAATTGTTGATGAACCAAATGATGTTGATGGATATGCCGATTGCCAAACAGTACCTCCATTAGAGATTGCAACCTTACCTAGATCTCCAATTGCAACATATCTATTTTCTACATCTGAAGAAATGTCATATATTGTATCTGTCACAAAACCAGATTCTCTAAGTATCCAAGCATTGTCTCCTGCAGTAAATGTAGCAAGTTTTCCTTCATAGCCAGCAGCTACAACTATGTCTTGCCCTGAGTACGTAACTATAGGAAGTCCGTTTATGTCAAATTCTGTACTCGATATAGTGTAAATTTTTCCTACATATACTGTGTTAATTTGCGTAGAACTAAAAGGTGTTGCAATTAAAGTCCAAGATATTCCATTTACTGAAGTTCCAATTTTTCCATCATTACTTACCGCATACCATTTATTAAACGCACTTGAGTAGGCTACAGACATAATTGTTGCTGATCCAAATGATGAGGAGCGCTGAGTCCAATTAATTCCATTTACAGATGTAGCAAGTTTTCCTACTGCACCAGCTGCTACAAATAAATTGTTTCCATAGCTTACTGTAACTATTTTTGCTGTTCCAAAAGAAGAATTTGCAACTAAAGACCATCCTGATGAGATAGTAGAACTTATTGACATTTTTCCAGCATCCCCCACTACAAGATACTTTTCATTTCCAAAGGCAACAGAGTTTATATTTGACAGACCAAAAGCTGTGTTAGTTACTTGAGCCCAAGATATGGGAGTAAATGATGTAAAATCTGTTGAAATAAATGCATGAGTCACTGTGTACATAATTTAAGACACTATGTTTCCAGTTAAAAGCCATCTATTCGAAGATAATTTAATTAGTGAAGCAACGCCATATTGAGATTTAATTTTTCTTCTACTACCTTCTGACACTAAAGTTACACCTACAGCTTCAGTTATAGTTACTTGCCCTTCCCCTCCTTGCACAAGAAGAATTTGAGCTCCTGTAGGGAAAAGTACGCTTGCATCCGTAGGAATAATAACTGATACAGCAGCAGATCCAATTGTTTGTACTAGATCCCCTCTATCATCGAGAGATAACGTGTAACTAGTTCCACTAGCTGAAGCAACTACTAGATCATAAAATGGTGGTCCAGGTACTACTGAATTAGCACCCGTTAGACCAGTTGGGCCTAGTGCACCAGTTGGTCCTGTTACCTGAGAAGCAGCACCCGTTGCACCCGTCGGACCAGTTGGGCCTAGTGCACCAGTTGGTCCTGTTACCTGAGAAGCAGCACCCGTTGCACCCGTCGGACCAGTTGGGCCAGGGGTCACTGACGGCTGTGTGGATATAGGGCCAGTTGGTCCCGTAGCGCCCGTTGGACCTGCAATTGTTGAGGCAGCACCTGTAGCACCCGTTGCACCAGTTACACCTCTAAGACCAGTCTCGCCTTGAATACCTGTAGCACCTGTAGCACCTGTAGAACCCGTTGGTCCAGTTGGCCCGCCACTAGGACCAGTTGGTCCGCTAGGTCCCGTAGATCCAGTAACAGATGCACCCGTAGCACCTGTAGCACCTTGCGGTCCTGTAAATCCTGTAAAACCTCTAACTCCAGTAGGACCCTGCGGACCCTGAGACCCAGTAGCGCCAGTAGGCCCAGTTGGTCCTTCAATACCTTGAGAACCGATATCACCAGCTGACCCTTGCGGTCCAATAACACCTTGTTGACCATCAGGTCCAGTAACTCCCTGTGGTCCAGTTGACCCTCTTGGTCCAGTTGGTCCAGTTGGGCCAGTAACTGATAGACCTGTGGGACCCGTTTGACCTATAGATCCTGTTGCACCAGTTGAACCTGTAGGTCCAGTAGGACCAGTTACCGTGCTCGCATCTCCGATAGGCCCGGTTGCACCCGTTGGTCCTTGCGGTCCGATACTGCTAGAAGCAGATTCAATCCAAAAACCGTCATAATATACATATATTTGACCTGTAGCTGAGTTAAACCAAGCATCACCTGGGTCTGGATCTGCAGGAGGGGTATCAGAAACTGTATTAAAGTTACCTGTAGAACCTGTAGGACCTGTAACTGTTGATGCGTTACCTGTAGGACCAGTAGGCCCCGTTGGACCAACTACCTCAGAAATAACAAGTTGCCAAGCAACTCCATCCCACTCCCAGGTGTTAAATCCAAAAGAATACTGTTGGTTTAGAGTTGGTGTGTCTGGAAAATTAATAGCCATTTATTAACTAAACCACCGATTCATATGTAAAGTGAATTAAAATTCTATCGCTTGCACTGAACAAAAAAGGTACATCTGAGCCGACAGGAAAACCTTCGTCATAAGCTGCTGATTGACCATGCACCCAGGCTTCAATTCTTGCATCATTTCCTTCATTAAAAATTGCTGTACCGAAGTAAGTCAGACCAGGGCCTTCATCTCTAATAACAACTTGACCCATTGGTTGAAAATTTTCTGCTACACCTGTAGAAGGAAGAGAAAAGTAGTACTTCCCACTTCCTCTACTAAAACCGCTAGAACCAGCAACCATTCTTATCTCGCCAACAATAGTTGCCCCTAGCGATACATATCTACCAGTTAAAGTTCCGTTACCTAATACAGGTTGCGTACCATTGGAAGTCCAAGTAGGGCTGTATGTTGTCCAAGCGGTGAAACCAAAAGATCCTGCAGGACCTGTTGGACCAGTTGGGCCAGGAATTATGCCAGCTGGGCCAGTAGGTCCCGTTGAACCTAGATCTCCAGTGGGACCAGTTGATCCTACGGCAGTTGAGTCAGCGCCAGCAGGCCCTGTTGGACCAGTTGGGCCTACAGCGCTAGTACGAACTAGTCTCCAATAAAACCCGTTCCAAATATATGTTTGAGTTAGGTAAGTATAAATGTCATCTACTGCTGGAGTATTTGGGAAATTTATAGCCATTAGTTACCTCCTCTTAAAATAATTATTTTCATTAGTCTACTATTCCGCGATAAGTGCCAGTTAAGTAAATTGTGCAAGTTGTGTCTAAAGTTATTGGCGCAGTACTTGTTAATGCGGTATGGATATTTAAAATTCCTGCGTACCACAAATTAATTACTGAAGAGCCTTCAGCTATAGTTCCAAAAATATCGTAATTACTTGCGCCTTTAATTAAAGTTCCAATAAATTTATTACCAAATCCATCTTGTGGAAGCGTTGGTGTTGTGAGCCTATATTGACCCGTTCCAAAACCACTTGCAGTTGCCATATCTAATTTAATAGAGAAATGGACTAAATTACCTATTGTTAATCTTGCACCAGTTAACGTTCCTCCAGTAGGATTTCCTGAAGCTGCAGTCCATACAGGAGTGTAAGTACTGTCAACACTACTTCCTTGCGGACCTGTAGGTCCTATAGGGCCTGTAGGACCTTGTTTATCGATAACGTCAATAACACCTTGAACGAATACGTTAGTTACGTCTTGATAAATAATTGAAGACGGGGCATCCAATGGTACATCGTAAATAATTACTGTATCTGTACTTGTTTGATTTCTACCTAGTGTAGAGCTGTTATTTATAGTTCCTAGAACAGTTGACGTACTACCTGATGATAGTCTTAATGCTAGCGAGTTTGTAACCAGTACGTTGCTTACATCAAAATAAGCTCTTTCTCCTCTAACAATTACAATAGATGGATTTGCACCATTAATACCTTCAATAAAATATTCGTCAGGATTTATGGTGTTACTTGAAATTACGTAAGTTACACCACCTTTAGATCCAACTGGCCCTGTAGGTCCAGGTATGGTGGATGGTTGTGTAGATACAGGTCCAGTTGCACCTGTTGGCCCTGTAGGTCCAGGTATGGTGGATGGTTGTGTAGATACAGGTCCAGTTGCACCTGTTGGCCCTGTAGGTCCAGGTATAACGGATTGAGGACCTGCTGGTCCAGAAGAACCTGTAGGACCTGTGGCACCAATTAAAGCTCCACCATCTATCCATCCATTTAGTTCAGTGTAAATGTAGATTGTATTTTCATCTAAAATTATATAAAAGTCCCCAACTGTGCCTGGGCTAGCTCCTGCATCTGCAGCAAAAGCTACAAAGTCTTCATACTCACCCTTTGCAGTACTACCTAATCCTTGTGCACCCGTAGGTCCAGTAGCTCCAGTTAAACCATTTGGCCCAGTTGCGCCTGTAGAACCTGTAGTACCAGTTAAGCCAGTTGCACCCGTCGGACCAGTTGGGCCTAGTGCACCAGTTGCGCCTATTGCACCTGTAGGACCTGTTGCACCGCCAAACTCAGAAGTACCAACTTCTACCCAATAGCTGTCGTAATAAACGTATACAGCTCCAGTTTCAGTATCAAACCATGTTTGACCTTCTACGGGAGATAAAGGGGGTGTTCCTGCTGCTGGTGCAAATGCACCCGTTGCGCCCACTGGCCCTGTTGGCCCTGTAGGTCCTTGCGGTCCAGTCGGTCCTGTAACAGTAGATGGTGCTGTAGATACAGGTCCAGTATTACCTGTAGGTCCTAGAGGCCCAGTTGGACCAGTCGGTCCTTCCACCAATGAGTCTGCACCAGTTGCACCTGTTGGCCCTGTTGGACCTGGTACAAATGAATCAGCTCCTGTTGGCCCAGTTGGCCCAAGAACTGTAGATATGGCTCCTGTCGGTCCAGTTGGACCGCGATAACCAGTTGGGCCTGTAGATCCTGTCGGTCCAGTGACAGTGCTTTCTGGCCCTGTTGGTCCTGTAGATCCTGTTGGTCCAATAGGAGCAGCGCCAACTTCTACCCAGTAGCTATCGTAATAAACGTAAACTTTTCCAGTAGTGCTATTAAACCAAGCATCGCCTTCATTAGGACTTAGTGGAGGCGTGTCTGCTGAAGTTGTAAATTGACCATCTGGTCCAGTTGCACCTGTAGGTCCCTCAACTGTCGAGTCAGCACCCGTGGCGCCTGTAGAACCTGTAGCACCAGTAGAACCTGTAGGTCCTTCGATTGTGCTTGCTGCACCCGTAGCACCCGTTGCACCCGTAGGTCCTTGAATATTTCCAACATTTACCCAGTCGGAAGTAGAGCTTGACCAAACATAAAGGTCACCAGCAACTAAATAACCATCTCCTGCGTCCCCAGTTGGGTGATCAGTTTGCAACTCCCCAAGAGTATTGTAGGAACCAAGGATTGTTACACCAGTTCCTTGCTCGCCTTGAGATCCAGTAGCGCCAGTTGCACCCGTAGGTCCAAGATCTCCTTGCTCGCCTGTAGGCCCAGTTGGTCCAAGATCTCCTTGTGAACCAGTAGCACCAGTGGGCCCTATGTCACCTATTGGTCCAGTTATTGTACTTGCAGCACCTGTAGCTCCCGTAGCGCCAGTTGCACCCGTAGGTCCAAGATCGCCTTGTGAACCAGTAGGTCCTGTAGCACCAGTTGCACCAATACTTGAAAATAATCTCCAAAATTCAATATCTGTAGGTGCAGTGGTAGTTGTGTTTAAAGCTACGTACGTAGATCCTTGGTAGCTAACAATTTCATTTACATAATAAGTATTTCCATTTACATGTGCGCCAGTAAAAGTAAACCCTGCGCCAGTTGCACCCGTAGCACCTGTAGGTCCAGTTTCACCAATTGCACCTGTAGGTCCAGTCTCACCAGTAGCGCCAGTTGGCCCAGTCTCGCCTTGAATACCTTGAGACCCAGTAGCACCAGTTGGCCCAGTCTCGCCTTGGATACCTTGGGACCCAGTAGCGCCAGTTGCACCTGTAGGCCCTATGTCACCAGTTGGGCCAGTAACTGTAGAAGCTGCACCAGTTGAACCAGTTGGTCCTAAAATACCTTGAGATCCTGTTGCACCAGTTGAACCTGTAGGTCCAGACACAGTGCTTGCTGCACCCGTAGCACCCGTAGGTCCAAGATCTCCTTGTGAACCAGTAGCACCTGTAGCACCAGTTGGACCAACAACACCTTGAACGCCCTGAGCGCCAGTAGGGCCTTGCGAACCTGTAGGACCAGCGACAGTTGATACAGCGCCAGTAGGCCCCGTTGGACCTGTTGTTCCAATTGGTCCTGTAACCGTACTTGCAGGTCCTACAGAACCAGTAGGTCCTGTAGCACCAGTGGCTCCTATTGGACCAGTAGGGCCCTGATCACCAACGTCACCAACACGAGCAAAAGTTAATATTACATCTTCTAAGTTTGAGAAAGAGCTAGCTAAACCACTTAAATAAGTAATGTTAACTTTAAAATATCCAGATGCTTCAATGTAACTATTGATAGCAAACATTGCAAAATCATTTGAATCTAACTTATTAGAAATTCTAAAGTGACCTTTAATGTCACTTGTAGAACTCATGATAGCAATTAAGAGTGCTTGAATATCTATTGCATTATCTTGTTCATCATCGATAAACATAAATGTGGCAGCATCAAGTAGTGAATTATTAAAACGTACTCTACCTACACCAGGATCTGAATCAGTTATTAAAGTGCTAAATGTATAGTCAACTGTTACGCCACCAAATTGTCCCGCTGGTCCAGCTGGCCCAGTTACAGTGCTTGCTGCACCAGTTGCGCCAGTTGCACCCATTGCACCCGTTGCACCTGTAGGACCGATATCTCCTGTAGAACCAGTTGCACCCGTAGCACCTGTAGAACCTGTAGCACCTGTAGCACCAGTTGCACCAGTTGCGCCTTGATCGCCTTGGATACCCTGAGCACCCTGTGGTCCGATGTCTCCCTGTGGTCCAGTAGCACCTATTGCACCAGTCGCGCCTACTTCACCAGTTGTACCCGTTGCGCCTGTAGAACCAGTTGTACCCGTTGCGCCTGTAGATCCTGTTGCACCAGTTGAACCTGTAGGTCCAGACACAGTGCTTGCTGCACCCGTAGCACCCGTAGGGCCACCAGGATTTCCAGCTGGGCCAGTTGGACCCTGAGGACCTATTGGGCCAACTAGGCCTCTTGCTATATCTGTTCCTGAAGAAGAAGAACCTGATTGATCTATAGTGTCAAGACGGGTGATATCAACATCTGTTCCGTCTCCTTCAGAAAGATAAAAACGGAATTCGTATGGACGAGCTCCTCTAATTCGTACTCTAGCTGTGTAATACCAGCCACGTGGAGAAAGATCCGTATCATCTGTGCATGGAAGTTCTAAAGTAAATTCGCCATTGGCATTCAAAGTAACTTGAATAGGACCAGAAAGAATAATTGCATCATTGGCATCTTCAATGCGACTAGATGGGCTAATAGTCACTGTTCCAGACGCAGCAGTACCACTATACTTGATAAATTTACCAATTACGGTACGTGTAGCCACGTCAACAGGGTAGCTCATTAACACTCCATAGGTAGACGTCTCGGCGTGGGCATACTGATTAGAGCAGTATCTCTCTACTGTCTAATATTACGATATTTTTGCAAAGACTACTTGGCTATTCTAGCCTGTTTATACTCCAATAATGCTGATATCACGTCTTGGATCATGGTCCTCACCTATAACCATGGTAAGTAGACCTGGCTTAGATTCTAAGCCTTGTCTATCTCTAAACCACTCGGATCCAGGATCTGTAGTGGGACATTGGACCCATAGGCGCGTACCTATATCCATACTTTTATAGTTGTGAAAATGCCCTGATACCCAAACATCGCACATTCCTAAGGATGTTTGCCCTGCAGCTTGCCCTGATAAATATTTTGTTACATCTCTACCAGACTGATGCCCATGGAAAAGTCCAAGCATTGTGCCGCAAATATCTACAGCTAGTGTTTGATGACCTTTTGCTGGAAATCTAAACTCTACGTGAGATAAGTTTGGATTTTCAGCGCAAGCATCTTGTACTGCTGATGCAATCTCTACGTTCCAGCCATCAGATGGGTCTGCTACTACTTGACGTGTAACTTCGTCATGATTTCCATTAACTACAGGAACGATCAGTCTTTCACAAAGTGGTGCAAAAGCCTTTATTTGAGCCATAAGTATACGTCTGGCTACACGAGTTTGTTCTGTTAGTCCTAGATCAGAGGAGGCTAAACCTTGCAATCTTCCGTGCTGGGATACGTTACCTTCTACGTGATCTCCAGGTAAGGCAAGAACTATAGTTCCAACGCTTCTTCCTATTTTTCTTAGTTCATGAAGCCTATGTACTGCCCCTTCGGTTCCACTAAGAATTCTTTCTACAGATTGCTGGGTGCCTTCTCCGTTGGCTTTTTTACCAATTTGTTGATCGGATGCCGATACCATGTATGCAATGTTTCCATTTATATTTTTTTCTAACTTTGCAGGTTTCCAGTTTTTTATTTCGTCAACAAGTTTTTCTAGGTCTAAATCTGACTCAAGAAGTGAAGTTGCTGGTACAAGGTTTACTCTAAATGCCTGAAGCCACTCTCCATCAAATTTTTGCCATCTTGATTGACGTACTGAAGTTACGTGCCAGGACTCAGGATTTAAGTCAAATTCACTTAAAATATCTTCTACATCTGGAATTTGATCAATATTTCGTGCGGTAGATATGACATATCCGCCATCTTTTTCGCCAACATCCATTCTCGGGCGCCAAGCTTCGGGGGTATTAGTTTGCCTAACATCGGAGCCAGATGGGCCAGGGCTAACTAAAGCTTCAAACTTGTCGGATAGACTTTCACTCATAGTTAAAGACCTAACTTAGAAGCTGAATTTTCTTTATAATTACGGCTTTTACCTGTAAAGCATCTGCACTGCTGACGCCTATGTAGGGATATCGATGAGTACGCCACTTCGTAGCCTTCGCTAATTAAGACTTGTTGAATCTGTCTATTTGACAAACGCTTAGGGGATTCCTTGCCAATTAGCATTGCAGAATCTAAAGCTTCTAAGTCTTTTTCGCTCATTTGTTTTTTGACTTCGGATATGCCACAAGGGAGACCATATGATGGGGGCGTAACTTCTAAAAGTTTTTCTGACAGGCTCATTGAAGTTTTTTCCTTCTAATATGGTTTGTCTTTTTAAACAACTCAACTAACAAGGGTTGCATCAAAAAGAGCAAAATCTCTGATTAAAACTCTATCAAAAGAAATAATTAATGCGCAAGTATAAAGATACTTTCGGCGTGTCGTTTATTTAATAAAAGTGCTCAGAAACTAGGCGCTTTTATTCACTCTTGGTCGTTTTGTTTTTACTTCTTTATCTACTAAAACTTGAAGTATTATATCTCTTGTTTCTAAATTTTGTAGCTGAACTTCGTCTAGCACTCTTTCAACTTTTTGTAATCTTCTTGCCACATCTGGCAGACTTAGACCACCATTAGCTGTAGGTTGGATTTGTATGGTAGCAGTGATGATTTCTTGTTTTATTGCATACTTAAGTTTTTTCATCCACCATTGACCCATTCCCATGGCGGTTGTTGCAAGGCCTATTAAGAAAAATAAAATAGCTGATGCATCTCCGATATCTAAAGAACTTGGAGTACCTGGCTCCCACCAGCTAATTGGAAACATTTATGTCCTAAAGTATTTTAAGTAATAATAGCTAATTCTAATCTAGGTTTAAAACATCTATTGGCGATTCTTATCTACCTAAATTTAAAATGATGTATAGTTTCGTTATTCACCTAATTAATCAAATTTGTAAAGATGTTGACGAAAAGATTTATTTAGGGTACGTTCTATTAAAATTATCTGTATCAGAGAAGGAAACTGCATTGAATACTCAAAAAAGACTGAGTGTTAGGGCTATTGCCCTTAAGTATGGGTTACCAACTAGAGTTATATTTAGAGCAGTTTCTGTGGGGGAGCTTCCAGCAGTTTTAACAAAAACTGAAACTGGCAGAGAACGAGTTTATATTTTAATTAATGATGCCGAATCTTGGTTTTTATCTTTGTCAACCTTTAATGATAATTACGCAGTTGTTGGTGACATGTAAGTGGCAGGTTGGGAGGCAGCTGATAGTGGTCGACTATTTAAAGCAGCTGAGTGGTACGCATCTCAGGGGTGGAAGATTCTCCCTTGTCATGGAATTATTGACGGTGGAAGATGTACATGTGGTCGTCCTCACTCGGAGCCTAAAGATTTAGCTAAGCATCCAGCAATTGATGAGTGGAACATCCGTGCTACCGACGATCAAGAAGTTATTGAAGACTGGTGGAGTCAAACTCCCGAAGCAAACGTTGCTGTTTCCTGTCGTTCTTCAGGATTTCTTGTTATAGATGTTGATCCGCGCTCTGGTGGTTTTGAGTCTTTTCAAAGATTTGAAGAATTATTAGATGGCAATCTTCCTCCCACCGTTGAAGCTTTAACGGGAGAATATACCTTAAACGGTAGAACCGTTCGTGGTCGTCATTTATTTTACAAGTGCGATCCTTCAGAAGCCCTTCATGGTAATTTGATGAAGAATAACCTCAAAGGTGTTGATATTAAACACAATGGTTATGTACTTATTGCGCCATCTCGACACTTCTCTGGATATTGCTACAACTGGGTAGAGGGACATGCCCCGTGGGAAATAGAAATGGCAGAGGCTCCTGAAGACCTACTGTCTTTACTTCGCAAAAATGGAACTAGATCTGCTAAATCTAAAATGTCTTTGGGAGAACTTGACTGGGATTATGTATTTGGTGACGTAGAGATTGATGGCGAACGTGTAGATATAGACAAAATTCTTGATGAAGGTCTTGATGAGGGTCACCGCGTTGTAGATATCTACAAACTATCTTGCGCTCTTGCAAATAAAATGGGTGTAGATCCAATTAATCGATCTGCAGCTGAAGCTTTAATTATTCGTTTTAATCATGAAAAAGTTCGTCCACCTCTTCCTCTTGAAGGTCCAGAGGGCGTTCTTTTTCAATTTAATCGTGCTTTTGATTTTGTACAACAAAATCCAATAATCAAAAAGATTGCTCCTTATGTTGATGAATGGATGAAAAATAACGCAGAAAAAATTTCTGCCTCTCAGGGTAATACGGAAGATATTGTTCCTAAGGCGCTAACTGGCGTTGTCCAACCTAAGTATGAAACTTTTAATACCAATAGTCCTCTACCAGGTACCCCTGCTGGATCTATTAGTGAAGCATTGGAAAGTGGAAGTTCGTTTGAAGAGGCAGTCTCTTTAACTAATATGAATATTCCTAGAGATGTTGATGCTATATCTGAATCTGATGGGGGAATGATTGGTTTACGATCTCTCACCGACACTGGTAATGGTAGAAGAATTGTTGACGTATTTGGTCAAAACATTCGTTATTCTGAAGGTCTTGGTTGGTTTAAATGGGATGGAGTTTATTGGCGACCAGATATAGAACTTCTCGGTATGCAAGAAATATCAAAAAAACTTGCTTCAGTAATTGGCAGTGAAGTATCGCACTATGCAGGTGATACTGATAAGCAAGGAGAAATTCTTGGTTTTGCTAAAACATCAAAGTCAAATGCAAGAATTGATGCTGCAATTAGAAGTGCAAACTCCGACCCAAGAATTTTGGTAGAAGTTAGCGAGTGGGATAAAGATGAGCACTACTTAGGTGTATCAAATGGGGTAGTTGATTTAAGAACTGGAGAACTTCTTAAAGGTAGACAAGATTTATTTATAACAAGAAAGTCTCCGATTTCATACACCCCTGGTCTAACTAACACTAGATGGCAACAATTTATTGATTATGCAACTGGTGGAGATAAAGAGCTTCAGGAATTTATTCAAAGAGCAGCTGGCTACACGCTTACTGGTTCTCGTAAGTATGACGTTATGTTTTTAGTTTACGGTCCTGCTGGATCTGGTAAAAATACTTTAGTCGAGGCATTAGTTAAAGCATTAGGTACGGATCAGTATGCATTCCCTATGGACTCAACAATTCTTGCTATGAATGACGGACAATCTAACAGTTCAGATTTGTACCACTGGGCGATGCTTCGTGGTCGCCGAATGGTTTGGGTGGATGAATTACCTGAGTCAGAACGTTTAAAAGAAAATGCCGTAAAGAAACTTACTGGATCTACAGAAATTTCTGCGCGTTCTCCAGGTGAACGTCCATTTACTTTCGAGTCAAAAGCTAAGCTTTGGATTACAACTAACCATAGGCCAATTATTACTGATGAAGCCATGTGGCGTCGTATTAAACCTATTCCATTGATGCGACCACCAGAGGTTTCTGACCCTGACTTAAAAGAATATATTTTTGATCCTAATGGTGCTCTTCCTGCTGTACTTTCTTGGGCAGTTGAAGGTGCAATTAAAATTTTAGGATCTGGATCTAAAGATGCTTTGGGTTCGTGTGCTGCTGTAAATGAAGCTTCTGAAATTTACAGAAAAAATGAAGATAGAATTGGTATGTTTTTAGATGAAGAAATGAGAGATATTGAAGGATCTTCAGTTCCTCTAAAAGACGTGTACACAATTTACAAGCTTTGGAGCGAGCAACGCGGTGAGAGAGCTATGACTCAGATTGCATTCCAAAGAAAGCTTACGGATAGAAATCTAAACATTGTTGGCACTGGAGCTAAAGCACTTATAAATGGAAAAATCTTAATTCCTAGAGCTGTAGAGTCAATGGACACGGACTGGACAACTGCTATGAGATTTGCTCGATAAAATCACTACTCTGTATTTCGTGTATTTTAGATAAGTAAATCTTTTTATCTAACACGAGGTGTATATACGTGGCTTGGCCAGTACCATCAAATTATAAAATTACGACCGTTTTTGCAAAGCCCGGGAAAATGTGGACAACAGGACGCCACGAAGGGGTAGATTTTGCTGCTCCTGTTGGTACCCCTGTGTTCGCTGCTGGTGACGGTAAAGTTATCGGAACTGGAGTTTGGGGCGGTGCTTATGGAAGTAAGTCTCTTGTAATCCAACATGGAAAACTTTTTGTAATGTACGCTCACATGAGCAAGTTACTTGTTAAAAAAGGTGATTCTGTTAAATCAGGACAAAAAGTTGGAGAAGTTGGTAAAGAGGGAAACGTAACTGGCCCTCATCTTCATCTTGAAGCACAAGCAAAACCTACTTGGACTAAAGGTGGCGGTATTAATCCTGCAGAACTTCTTGCAAGTGATAGTGGATCTGCGCCTGTTGTCCCTGCTAAGCCTGCTAAGCCTGCTAAGCCTGCTAAGCCTGCTAAGCCTGCTGGACCATCAAAGGCGTACCCTGGTCATCCAGTAAAGCCAGGAGAATCTGGAGAGCATGTAAAGGCTCTTCAAATTGCTCTTAAAGTTTCTGCAACTGGAGTTTATGATGCTAAAACTAAAAAAGCTGTTGTAAATTTTCAAAAAACTTACAAAGCTCTTGGAACTCCAGATGGCATTGTTGGTCCAAAATCCTGGGCAGCAATCGTTAAGTAATACTTAAGGATTAATAATCCTTGCACCACGGCCTGTAGATCCGATTATAGGAATTCTACGGGCCGCTGGTGATTTTGCAGTAATTTTTCCGCCAACAAAACCAGCTGGTGGTTTAATTAATAAAGCTGTTAGTGCGTGAACTAATGCATCTACTCTGTCTGGAGATTTTTTAGTCGACTCTGGTATCCATGTTGTCATTTGACTTTCAAGATCTGAAAGATAGCCAACGTGGTGAATACGTTTTTGCTCGTAGGCAAGGACTGTAGGTTCTGCTCGTAGTGCTTTACCATATTTTGAGTGGACTTCGAGAACTTTAACATTAGGGTCAATAGCATTAATGGCATTGCGCACCAAAGCGCCACCCTGATTAACTTCCGCAACAACAGGACATCCCCATCTTCTAGCCATTTCTACTACTTTATTAGCCCAGACTTCTGGTGAACCAAGAATTGATGCGTCTTCTAAAACCCATGCGTGACGTTTATATAGATCTCTATCTGATGTAGAGGCACAAACAATAATTCCACATTCATCTCTTGGATTTTCTGCAACAGATGGGTCAACACCGATAACTCTTAGTGGTGCATAAGAAGGCATAATATTTTGACGTGAAGATTCAATCATCTCCATATTCCATAGGGTGCCTTCCATATCGTCAAGCATTTCCCCATAAAGTTCTTGTTTAGCAAGAGAAGTTCCTTCGTAAACTCCCATGATTGTTTCAAGATATGCACCAGATAAATTTCCAGCGTTGTCCATAGTTGAACCTTTTGTAACAACTACTTTTGCAGCGGTATTTAGAGTTTTATTTGATTCTTCAATAAGTTTATATAAAAGAGGAACCCTCTTAGGAGTTGTTGTGCAGACAATTTTTGGTTTTGCTCCAAGACGAGTACCGACTCGTAAGTTATCAAATGCAGTCATACCTGCAGCATCTGGAGTCTGACGCCAAGCTGCAATCTCATCCCCCCACGAGTGAGTAAATTGAGGACCACGGAGGGAGTCAGGTTCGTCTGCTGTAAAAAGTGTTGCTGTATTTCCGTTAGGCCAAGTCAATCTACGCTTAGATGGCTCATAATGGGGTTTTTCGCTAGGTGGCGAAATATTAATAATGCCCGATTCACCTTCAACAATAACGTCACGAACGTCTGCTGCAGTACGTGCTACTAAAGCAAATCTACGTTGACCTTCTGTTGTATATTTTGCTTGCTCTCTTACCCACTCAGCAGCAAGTCTTGTTTTACCAAAGCCACGACCTGCAAGTACAAGCCAAACGTTCCAGTCATCACCCTCAGGTGCTAATTGTTCTGGACGAGCCCATGCAGACCAATCCCACACGAGCTCGTCCAGATCAATATCAGAAAGTATCAAAGCGCGTTCTTCTTCGGGTAATAGAGCGATGGTTTCCATCAAACTTTTACCCATTCAGACCTACCTAATTATTTCTCTGTAAACTTCTCTGAACTCCATAATACAACGGAGCAGCCGAGCTTAGCCCTAATCCTCGGGCAAGTCCTGACATTGGTATGCCATCTTGATACTCTTTTGCCAGTTGATCGTGGTAGCTACTTACGCCATTTTCTTTAGCTTTTCTAACTCTTTCAGATGCTTCAATTACAGAATTTTCATCTAAAGTACGTGATTTTGGTCGTACAGAAGCTACTGTAACGTCCTTCATAACCACACGTCGTCTTACTCCTGCATATGCAACATTTAGTTCTCTGGCAAGCCCTGGAAGACTTCCGCCTTTTAATTTAAATTCAATAAGCAAATCTGTGTATCTTCTGCTGGCATCATGAGCTGGGGTTTTTTGAGTCCTAGATCCATAAGCTTTTTTTGCCAATAATAGGATAGGGTCTATTTTGTCTTTATATTCTTTTATTAAATCGTCACTCATTCTTTATTTCTCCTATTGTAGTAGAATGTTTCTTATTGTAAACATACCAGTAGGTACTACAATAGGCAATTTAGGGGTTAATCTTCATCTTTTTCCATACGTAAGGGTAGGCTGATAATCCACACTGTTAGTGCAATTAAAGTGGCCATACCTACAACGGATTTAGCAGATCCATCTAGAGTTACCCAGGCAATAAACATACCTAGTAAAGTCCACATTTCAGCAATTAGATCTTTAACTACAGCCCAGATGGCTGAAGCGATTTTCTTAATCATATTTATTCCTTCCAGAATGTTTTTGTTATCTTTTAATTTTCCTGTTTTTAGGGGTTTTTTTAATAACTCTCTTTTTTGATTTTCTAACTCTCTCTTCACCTGCAGGAACTCCTGCTCCAGTGCTTCCTGAGGAACTTGTAGAACCAGAAGATGCAACAGCTGCTATTGCAGCTACCTGTGTCACAATAATTGCCGCAACAACAACTGTTTGAGCTTCTTCGCGTTTTTCTTCAGTCATGTCTGCGCCGACATTAAGTAAAGCTTTAACTGCTTTACTTGGATCAGAAAAAATTGTTGCTAGAAGTTCGGAGGGACTTTCAAAGATTTCAATAGCATCTAAAACTTCTGCAGTTAAAACCACTGCATTAGATAAAATAACCAACTGATCTGGTGGTAAATCTTCATAATCAAGACCCAACTCATCAATTAATTCAGAAGATACTGCCTCTCCATCTGCTTGAGCAATAATAACGGATACAAGTAGTTCCTTATCTTCTTGAGTTAAAACTCCGTCTTCAGTAAGATTTTTTAGTAAATTATTTACTTCTTCTTGACTAATATTTCCATCAGAAAGCAAATCACTAATAAATTCTTCGACTTCTTCTTTAGTAAATGGCTCGTCAAAATCAATTGGTATTTCTGGTTCTATAATTGTTTCTTGACTAGGAGTTGGTGTAAATGAAGGTTCTGGATCTTCTGGGACAAATGTGGGTGAAGGCTCTACTGGTTCTGGAGAACTTGGAAGTAGAAGAGGAGTTAAACTCTCTGAAGGGGCAGGAGCTGGGGACTCTACTGGAGCCTGAGAAAAACTAGGTTCTGGTGAAGGTTCTAAAGTTGGCTCTATTGTCGGTGTTTCTGATGGTGACGGCTCAGGTGTCACTGTTGGCTCTGGGGTGGGTGCTATTGTTTGCGTTGGTTCTGGGGTTGGACTAACAACAGGATCTGGTACTGGAGGACATTGTTGATCGTAATTAACTTCTGATCCGTCCCAGCATTCAATTGGTGCTGGCTGTTGAGGACAAGTTTGGCTCCACGCAACCCATGTCCCATTCCAACACTGCGTATCTGGTGGCACTTGTGGACAAGTCTGGTTATAAGCAACTGTTGATCCGTCCCAGCACTCTCCTGGTGGCGGTTCTGCTGGACAAGTTCCAGACATAGGAATAATTGTCCCATCCCAGCAAGTTTGCATTTCAACTGGAACCCCGCCGTTAATAGTAAATGCTTCAGAAATAACTACAACATCTTGATTAGATTCAAAACGAATTCCACGACGTAAATCCTGAGGAAGCCACCCTGTTGTCTCAACAATTCCTGACCAAGTTGGTAAACGTGAAGTATCAACAGTTAATTTGATTGTTGTGAAATCACCACTTGATTCAGGGTAAGGACGCACCCTCCACTCAACACAAAATCCAGTGTCAGTTACTCCATAACTTAAGTATCCTCCACCCCAGGTAACCCAGTCCCAGCCCGCAAGGGAGATAGATGAAGTTGATGGGTAAGTATGAAATGTTGGGTCAGGTGTACCAAAAGTCAGAGTTCCGTTAGTTGTCACGTAAACCGTGTCATATGTTGTACTACCTAAAGGTAGACTGTAAGGAAGAGACATTTGATGTGCAACATCATCTTCTTCACTCCATGAATATGTACTACAAGGCTGTTCAGATATAGATGCACCTACAGGTGCAAAAGATGCGCCAATAAATGAGTACAACAAAAAAAGAGTAGACAAAAATAAAATACGAAATTTATTAAACAAGTAAAGCTCCAGCGACTGTTTAAGATCACTAGAATTTTACATCAGTAAAGTGTTGTTAATTAAGTTAAAGTTTTTAAATAAGAAGTGTGGATAGCTCTTACTGTTGATGAGTACCATTCTTTGCCCCCATGGGCAGTGGGTATTGCTTCTCTATTTAAACTATCAGCAATAAGTTTGTAAGAAATTCCAGCGTCTCTTTCTGCTTTAATTCTTTCCCTTATTACATCATTAATTATAGGTTTTGGTCCTAAATCAACTCCCCAGACTTTACCGTTATCTCTACGATCTTGATGAACGTCTTTTTGTCTAAGAGAGATCATCCCTCGTTCCATCTCTGCCATAGCTGCCATAATGGTAACTACAAACCTCCCCTGGTAGGTGGCAGTGTCTAAACCTAGATCTAGTAGCGCCAGACGCCAGCCATGCTTGTGAGACCTATCAATAATGCTTAGGAAGTCCTTAGTAGAGCGAGCAAGGCGATCTAGACGAGTTACATACAAAGCGTTAGCTTCTCCTGCATCTAACCTGTGTAAGGCTTCCCTGAGCACTGGACGGCCCTGAATGCTCTTACCTGAGCGTCCTTCTTCGCGTAGCATAACAACTTCATAACCAGCAGCATCGGCAGCATAGTTAAGTTGCTTCTCCTGGGCCCCTAAAGACATGCCATCTTCTACCTGCATCTGGGTAGATACGCGAGCATAGCAATATGCTATTTCTTTAGACATTTCGCCTGTTTCCATCTACTTCTCCATTAATCACTCTTTCATTATATCTTTCTATAATTCGATCGAGTTCAGCAGTAATTATCTTGGCATGAGGGTGCTCTGGGTCTTCCTTAAGGAAATCAGCTAATAGAGCTCCTACAGAGGGTTGTACTAGCTGAAGATACTCTCCAGTCTCCTCCCACTCAGTAATAACTCCACCACTGTTTAATAAAACTCCATCTGGAACATTCTTTTCTTTAATAAATAAAAAATATGCTATGCAGATACGATTTTTAGTTCTTCCAAGCAAAGTTGGTTCTAGTTCTTTAATGAAATTAGGTGTTGGACCGAATAGCCACCTAAGGACACTTTTTAGTCTAAATAAAAATGAATTTGTTTTATCATGCTTTGATTCATATTTAATAGATTTAATGTGGGACAACCTGGTGTAGTCCCAATCGCAATGTTCAAAGTGATTTGCAGTGGTATTTAGGTATTTAACACTATTGTCCATAATAATTATCCTGTCTTTTTGTCGTTTACACGTACATAGTTAGACTTAAATGTATACAGAAAAATAGCAAAAAGCAACTGCCTAGCCTGTGGATAACTTTTTACAACTTAGCCTATTCCTTTACCGTGACAAAACCGTACTGCAAACGGTACGCATTTGTCATTCGTGGAGCAGAGGGGAATCGAACCCCTGTCCTAACATAGACCGTCATGCGGTTTTACAGTTAGTCGAAACCTTCCTGCCCCTTGATTTAATTTTACTTGCAAACAATTTGCGCTACCTCACAACCATCTTCTACGCTACCCTGCAACCAGTTCCCTCACTACCCCTTAAACCCCCCACCTTTTGTTCCCTCTTTATAGGCTTTCGCTGTTTCCTATACGTTATAACGTATGAGTTATAGGTTTAGATAAGTCCCAGTTATGTTAGTCCACTTTGAATTGCGTGGTATTTCTTAATCACTTCTGTACAAAAACCTGTACAAGTTTGAATTGTTGCAAAATCTGCATGAGTTGGGGGATTAGTCAACACAGTTCGTTTGTTGTTTCAACTGGCATTGCGAGTGGGAATTCTGTTTCCTTCCAGACAATTCCTAGTTCAGTCAGTACTTCTGCGAAGGGCTCGGTTAGGATTTTAAAGTGTTCTCCACTGATTAAATCCATTAAATCACTTCCACCGCCTCCTCCTGGACCAGCGTTAACGTCGCCAATAGTTGCAACTTTATTGTCGGGGGTAGCTGAGTCCATGTACATGTCAGCACCTGCCTCCTGTAGAGTTAGATATATCTTATCTTACTATTTAGAAAGTAATTCTTAGCCCGATAACTGTTCTTAATCTTTTCAAAATGAGACTATAGGCTAGAATAAGAATCAAACCGACTAAATCCCCATGACTAGTGCGACTAATCCCCCAACTGTACGGAAATCCCGAACAGTTCAAACTGGTACATTGTGTACACAAAATGAGCATTAAACATTAATTGTGTACACAAAATGAGCATTAAACATTAATTGTGTACACAAATGACAAGTGAGACTTTAGCTAAAGAGGCATTTAATTCTCTGGGCATCCCAATCGAGTTAGGAAAAGCGCGAGCTGACTACGTCGAGGGCAAGACAACTCAAATTCCTATGTCATTAGTTATTTCAACTGGAAAGAGACGAGTTAGTAGAAAATTAAAATTGGGTAATCGAGAAGTGATCTATGAGAAGCATCTTCGTGGAGAAAGTTAAGTTAATTACCGCATTTTTTCGCGCTCTCTTCCCGTTATAAACGCGAGAGGACGCTTTAAAAAAAATTGTGTGTGTGTGTTTGGCTTTTCTGCAGGAGTAGCTGCCTTTATTGTTTTATATAATTAAATTGAAACTATCTAGGATGGTAGTTAGACACTGAATAGAGCGTCATGGCTCTAGTGGGCGTCAGATTGCCTCGCACTTAGATTAAGGGACCCCGACAAGGCTTAATTTAGTGCGAGGCTCTCATCCTCATCTTCTAGAAGCTCCCAGCGGGAAACTAAACCAGAGTGCTTAAGTTCATTTTCAAAATTGACAAAAACTTGATCAGAAGAAACGTTTAATTGATGAATCTCTTTCTTCAGCCAAAACTCTAAGATTTCCTGGTAATAATGACTAGGCTTTTCAATTACGTATTTAGCATTATCGTATGATTCATATTCAGCTACGTAAAGAAGATACTCTCCAAAGGTCTCGGGGTCTGTGTGAGACCAAGTGTATTCAATTGAGATCTCATAGGATCTTTTCTCATCTGAGCTCTCCGCTTCAACAATAAAACTGTTTGTGTATAAGCTCACTGGTTTGCCTGTTTGTTTGTACCTGTAGTGAATTTCTTCTACAACTTCAAATGATATCTCTGAGCCCCCCATTAGTCCCACCCTATGCACCCGCAGTAATAGCTATCGGTTTCTTGCGTTTCGTTGTACCTAAAGAAAGGTAACATGACTGCATCAGATGGTCTCTCGGTTTTGCATTTAATCATGTCGCAGATGGCAGTTCTGCCTTTTACAATTTCATTAAGCTTAAAAAGCTTCTCTTCTCGTGTTTCTGTTTCCATAGAATTATTATAGACATACTCCCTGACAAAGTGCAAGTAGGTCTTAAAAGTAAGTTTTTCAGGCTTTAATTAGTAAAATCTTGACTAGATCCCAAACAATTCCCGTTAGCAATCCTCCTGTAGGGAAATTACTATAGTAAAAAACGCATTTTTTCGCGCTCTCTTTCCTTTACCTATGAGTAGGAGGAGGATGCATCAGGGAAAAATTTGTGGGTGTGTCTAGGGTTTGTTTGATCTGGGCAGCTACGCGGGAAATTAAAGGAACGGTAACGCTATTGCCAAATTGCTTGTACAGATTGCTAAGTCCCATAAGAGGCAGAATAAACTCTTCTGGGAAGCCCTGGAAGTTAGATACTTCTCTTGGAGTTAGTTTACGTGGCCCAGAGTCATCAACAATGATTGGTACGTTGTTTCCACCTGTTCCCATGTTGGCAGTTAGTGTTGGGCAGACGTTACTCTTATTATCGCGAGCGTAGCTTCTACGCCACTGGTAGATAGTGTCTTTTTCTTTAATGTGGTGCTGAATTAGCTTCCCAACTTCTGTTCTATCTGTGTAGTAAAACTTGTCGTCTACAAGACCTTTTTCAAAGCAGTCAGAGATAGTTTTTGTAAGCTCTACTGGTTTTGGGTAGTTAAAGATTTTTGCTTCGTATGGATATCTAAAGCCAACAAAAAATACTCGCTCACGGTTTTGAGGGATGTTTGCATGAGTCATTGAGTTTAAGGTCTCGTATCTAACATGATAACCCTGATCAAGCATGAGACCAAGCATGTGATCTAGCGTCTTGCCTTCGTCATGACCAAGTACGCCTTTTACGTTTTCAAAAAGAAATGCTCTTGGCTTTACTTCTTTAAGTAGGTGCATTAGAGCATCAAAGATATCTCCGCCGCGTTTGTCTTCTAGTCCTCTACGTGGTCCAGCCATGCTGTAAGGCTGACATGGAAAACCTGCAACTAATACGTCAAGGTTTTCTGGAAAGTCTTCTCTAGTTAACTTGGTTACGTCTGCAACAAATTTATGAGACTCTGAGTCAATAAAATTGGCACTATATGTTTCCATAGCTTTTTGATCAATTTCGCTGGTTAATACGCACTCTCCACCAACTGCTTCGAAACCGATACGCATGCCACCAATACCAGCAAACAGATCAGCAAATGTAAAACTATGTTGGGTAGTTATTTTTGTCGTCATTTAATAAACTCTCTTCAATCCCCATTGGGACCATGTCGCCTAGCTCTCTGTGAGAAGCTAAATGAGTAATCATTTCCTGTGTTGATTTTGCGTAAAAAGATAAACCATCATTTTCTAACGGTGCATAGATCGATAAGAGTCTACAGCCACAACAAGTTAAACCTGAGGGGGACATAAATAAATAAAGATCGGATCCGCGATTAAATCTTACGTATGCCATGTAGCTACTCCTTGCTGGAATTAATGATTCTTAACTGTAGCATAAATGGGTTTTTTCGCGCTCTCTTTCCTTTATAAAAGGAGGAGGAAGAAGCCAGGAAAAAAGGTTTGTGTGTGTTAAGTTTGTGGGTTATTTAGAATGTTTTTGTCTATGATGGCGTTAAGGAAGTTAATTTGATCTTCTGTCAAAGTGTCTTTTAGTTCTACGTATTTAATAAAGTTTTCTTTTGTAAAAGAGACTCTATGATTTTCTTCATTAAACTGGATTTCAATTACCCCTAAGTTCCATAGGTCAAATGCTATGTTATTTACTTCTGATATATGACTGTAAAAAAGCTCTGGAAATATCTCTTTACACTTCTCTGTAACCCTATAAATGGGTTCGCCATCCTTATCAATAGAGATTATCTCTAGTGCTCCTTCGTCAACAAGCATCTGTAGAACTACTAGCTCAGCGTCTTCATCCATAGCTAAATCTCTCATTTATTGAAACAGTTTAAATATTTAATAAAAAGCCTGTGGATAAATATTTATTAATTATTGTAAACATTGTTTATTTATTTAAGTTACCACTCTATTTTATTACATTTAATTAAAGGTTGAGTTGTGGACAGTAGAGACAAAAAACATTTTTATTTAACAACCTTCCTGCATAAATGTGCATTTTTGAATCTTTTTGTGTTATAATTAAAGCAACTCCCATAAGGAGGTTTTTTTATTTATGGGTCTTGTAATAAGTTCGTTATTGTCCGTTGCGTTTGTTGCAACAGGTGTGATGCCTGTTAGTGGTTCTACTAGTGATGCAGCTTTGATTGACACAGCCCAGAGATACGTGGGAACCCCTTATTGCAGAGGTGGAGTTACATCTGACTGTTTTGATTGCTCTGGGTTTACTTCTTTTGTTTATGACAAAAATGGAGTAAACCTTTCTAGAACTGCTCAGCAACAGTATAGATTAGCTGAGAAAATAACTAGGTCAGAGGCTGTTCCTGGAGACCTAGTGTTCTTTAGAAATAAGAGTGGCTATGTTTATCATGTAGGTATCTACCTAGGAAACAATAAAATTATCCACTCCCCTAGGTATGGTAGAGATGTTCGTGTAGAGACTATTTGGAGTACTAGAGTCGTGTTTGGTAGGGTAGCCCCAGTATCAAGTTAGGTATTATGGGTGCATGTCTAAGAAGCGCAGTTCTAAGGGTCAACCTAACCCAAACCCGTCCTGGGTTGAAACTTACGAAATTCAGGTAAACGGTAGAAATATTACTCAAGGTACTGAAGTTTCCATACGTGGGGAACGAGGCCGTTTTAGGTTTATGAAACACGTTAAGACCGATACAGCTGAGTGGGTAGATGTAGTTGGTGGAGTTAAGGGCGTAAAAATGTGGCGCTCATTTAGGGTGGACAGGGTTAAGACGGTTCATAGAAAAAACAAAATTGCTGAGAATCTTATTAAAGAACGTAAAGAAGCTACTTAAGAGAGTTAATCCAGTCTACAGTTTGATCTATATCTAGGTTCATGCACTCTTCTTCCCCTAATAGGTCTACAAGATTCTTAATGTGGTCTGACAAGGATTGTCTATCTAGACCTGTATTTTCCATTAAGTAACTAATTAGGGACTCTAGAGCCTCTATGAGGGACTCTATGGGCATATCTTCATAATTAAAGGACCCGTCAAAATCTTCGTATTTCATATTTAATTATATCAAAGAAATATTAATTAAAAATAAATAAACTATCTTCTATCTCTGCGCCAGGGTTCCAAGATTTGAATTGCCTTAACGGGGACGTAATAGATTTTGGACCACCTCCATATTTGACCTGAGCAACCACTGGGTAGTCAGGGTTTATAGGCCAACAAGTTGACCCTTGCCAGTTCAGAGGAGCTTTTTTACCTAGCGTCCAGGTAGTAGTTCCTGTGCTGTCAAGCTTTCCATTGGATAAAACTCTAGCAAATCTAATCTTTACCCATTTTGGTTTATTCTTTTTAGGTATTTTTAAGTGAACCTGGGAGCAATACAAAGATCTAGAACCTGTTGGGTTCATCTCTCTTCTGTCTCCAAATTTAAGTGTTGTCCACTTACTTCTTGAGATTGATTGATTGGTTGTTGATTTCCAAATTTCAACGCCTTTAGCGTTAGCTGGTGTTGGTACTAAAGAAGATAATGTTAGTGAGAGGCTGAGTAAAATAACGTAGAGGGCTTTTTTCGACATACATCAATTTTATTTTGCTGCACTGATCAGACTCCTTGTAAGCCGTCCAATACTGTTGATTTTTTAATGATAGCAAGGTGAGATGAGACATCTTCTCTGCCAAAACTGATTATAAAATCGTTTTTCTTTTGAATTATTCCAGCTGCAAACTCAACACCTGGTTTGTAAAGATAAAAACCCTTTGATATTCCAAGTATCTTTCCGTACTCGTCATACCTTGTAAAGTAGTGAATATAGTTACGCAGACTGGCTTTAATCATTCCAAATGAATTTTCTTGATAAACCATGTCTGATTTTTGAAAAAGCTTGTGTGTAACGGCTAAATAGGTAGAATCTTGAAGATCTAGCAAGTTTGTGCTGCCTCGTAGTGCGCTTACTTCTTCATTATCAGTTAGCCACGTAGTCATAACATTGTCTTTGATGACTGAGTTCGGCCCGTAAATAAAATCAAAGTTTGGATTTGAGTTGTATGGGAGCATCCAATTCTTCTCTGGACGTTTCTGATCAAAACCTATGTGTTTTTCTACAGATTCAATTTCAGTGCATCTCTTGTTTAATTTACATGTAACCATTCGAGCAAATGGAGTTTCGTGCTTCTCAAGGGTAACTGCTGTAAACCACCAAGATCCATCTCTCCAAAAAATCTTTGGATCCTCTAGACCACGAACAAACTTTGTATCGGTTGTATCTACATTTATCTTGCGTAAATTAGTAATTTTGTAGTCTTTATCTAATTCAGAAAACCACACGTGAGATTTAATTAAACCGCCAACGGTAACGTGATACGTGCCATTAGGAAGGATTACGTAGTTACTAGATCTAATACCAACTGCCATTTTTCCTTTATTGTCTACACCAATAGAAGGATTTGTAGCTGACCAAGTTTTATCATCTGGATCCACTAAGCGTCTTAGATCTATGATCTCTCCGCCAAGCTCTTTGATGTTTGGATTTTCTTTGTTAAACATTAGCCTGCGTATATCCAATCTGGATATTCCCCTGTGGGGGCAGATACTTTACTAGAAACTGTAAAAATATTGTCACCAATGTGATTCATTGGATAACCTATACTTCTTAGTTTCTGGATGTCTTTCATAATTGGATCTTCAAAAGTATCTTCAGTCCAAGCGCTTCCGTCAAAGCCAGCTGCTTTTAAAAGTTTAGTTAGAGAGTGAATGCTGTATTCATAGTTATGTCTATATAAAGATAAATCTCTGTTGTATTGCATGTAAAAGTAAGGTTCAATACCTAAAAGCATTTTTGTAATACCTCTACTACTAACAACATTAGGCGTAGTTAATATAAGACTTTTACTTGTTTTTAGTACCCTGTTTATTTCTTTAAGCATGAACATGGGATCTCTTTCCAAATGTTCAATTACTTCCGAGCAAACAACATAATCAAAAGATTCATCTTTTGCTGGAAGTTTTGTAGACTCTAGATTTACTCTGTAGCATTCTAAAGTTTTTTTATACTTACCTACTTGAACGGTTGTTGATCCTTTTTTAGGTTGCTTTAGATCAAACTCTGTAACTACTACTTCTAGATCAGGTGCAAACTTATCCAACACGATAGGTATTACTCCACTTGTACCTATTTCTAAAAGCTTTCCAGTAGGTTTTTGATCGAGTATTACTTCTACAGTTCTAGCAAGCCTTCTAAAGTGAGTATTTAAATATTTATCTTTACTGGGTATCAAAGTAACCATAAAGTCTAAAACTTCTTTATTGATGCTTTTGTATTGGTTAGTTAGCATTAGACACTACTGACTGCGCCTTTGCGCTCTAATCTGTAGCTTTTCTGGGGAGTAACCGCCAACGGTTCTCCCTGTTGCTCTACCTCTACCACTTGTTGCTGGAGCAGTGCGTGGATATTTCTTAGAGGGTTTGTTATTTTTACGACCAGATGTTTGAACTGGTGCTGCGGGTTTCCCGCCTTTTCCTTTTGCCATAAATGTATTATGACATAGATTGAGCGGGAAACGCCACTATTTAAGAGAGTTTTGTATATTTAATTTGGCGACCAGTCAGTGCGCTATTGCATTTAGGACACTTAGTGACTATTTGATCCTCTGTAATAGGACGTTCTTCTACATATATATGATCTAGTGAGCATTTGTATTCGTAAGTTGCCATTTTACTTATTCTTCTTTTTCTCTCGCAATAACATACTAGTTTTACATGGGTACTGTTTAGCACACTCTATACAAATCATTTTTCCATATTTATTTGCAACTCTTTTAGCGCACGCCCAGGAACCTATTCCTCCAGAGAACATGGCTACATGCTTCACTACTTATCCTTTTTAAGATTTTTAGTGTTTTCCGAAATTAACTTAACTTCGCAAGCATCTGTTGTGCAGTACGCCTCGCCAATAGCATCAGAAGCCATACCCGCGTAGACACCAGAGAAGTCAATTGGGAATAGCTTCATAGAACCCTCTTGCTCATACTCTTCTTCTGTGATCTGGGTGTATGGCATTTGAGGATATGTAAAGTTTCCTGAAGGTAGGAATGAAACTGTCTTAAGCTGTCCATCATGCATATGAAGAACTGTGCCAACATGTTGCTTCTCTGTCTCAGGATCAAAAGAAATAGTTACAGATACAGAATTATCTGACCAGTAACGCTGAGCAGTGACCGCAAGGGCCATTTTCTCAAAGATTGTTACATCTTTTTCTGCACGCTCTGCATCTGACCTAATTGGGAAAAAGACTACAGAGGTTGTGTCAGGAGATTCTGATGCTGGTTCGACTCTGTAGTTTGCCATCTTAAATAGTGGAAGCATTGGATCTGAGTTAGCAAAGCGAATAGCACGATTAAAGTACTTACCACCTGGAGTCCAATGAACTCCTGGGGATTCACCTGCAAGAATTGAAACAGTTCCTGATGGTTTAACGGTTGTTGTCTTAATTGACTCGCGAATACCTAACCACTCTGAGTAAGTGACATCGTAGCCCTTAACTACTGCATATCCCTGATTCATCCACTCTTTCATTACTGGTAATCCAATACTATCTGCAAAGTTAGCAACTCCAGAAATCGATGTACCAATGCGTCGATTACGTTGCATGATTGCGTTGGTCTCTTCCCAATGAGTTGGAAGAAGAGTTACAGTCTTTGCGTAGAGGTATGCAAACTTTAGAGTGCGCTTAAAGTCATCAATATCATCGTGACGATTTAAATATGTTTCAACAAGAGTACACATTTCATATGACTCAAGAGATTGCTCTGCACAAGGGTTGTAGCCCATGATGCGATGATCTTTGTTGTTAGGTGGATCTATCAAGCGACCATACTTTCTTGATAGGTCAAGCCAAACAACACCTGGCTCTCCATTAAGTGCAATACCTTCAACAATTCCTGAAAGGTCTTGTCCAACTTCTGCTGATACAGAGTTGTTAGACATCCATCCCCAGCCAGGAGCTTTTGGATCGTAAGAGTTACGTTCTGGGAATACTTCTGCATTCTTTAAGTTAAGGAATGTTTCATCATCTAAGCGACCAATTAATAATTCAGCTGATCTACGAACGTTTCCAGAAACTACGCAAACGCCAATAAGATTACCAATATCAGCAATGTCAGTACGAGTAACCTTCTGGTTCTCTCTTCCAACAAAAAGATTTCTAATGTAGTTATGAAGTCTAATTAGTGGTTCTGGACCTGCTGCAGTTCCACCAAAGATTTTAATTGGTGCGCCAGCTGGTCTAACAAGCGAGTAATCAAATTCAAATGTTGGTTGATCTGCTTTTAGGTAAGAATTAATAAGCTGTGAAGTTGTCTCTACCCAACCTTCGCGAGTATCTGCAACTACTACAGTTGTCACATCTTCTTTTGGCTTATAAATAATAAAGTCTTTATCTGCTCCAAGATCATCAAATCCAACACCAACGCCAAGCATTGATGCTTCCATAAGGAATGCAAATGGTTTTGCTGGATCATTTTTTGTCATCTCTCGCGTTGAAACAAACGCGCAATTTTGAAGTGCTGCAGAGTTCTTTTGCTCGTTAACTAGTGGAGTTCCCATAACCCAGAGTCCACGACCTGGAGGTGTCCACTTCAAATTATATAGGCGATCAAATGCTTCTTTAGCTGAAGCTGCTGCGCGAGTATCCGACCAAGGAAGACGCGATGTTTTGCAATGATCTTTTTGAATCGAGTACATGCCATTGATAACGCGCACACAGACATCCACCCATGTTTCTTTGGTGCCATCTTCTTTAATACGTGAGTAAGTACGTAAGAAAGTAATCTCGCCTACTGAGTTCCCAGCTGCATCTCTATAACCAAACGGAGCTTTTTTATCTTTGTAAGAAGCTACAAACTCTTCGTTTAGACGGAATGAGAACATTGAATTAGACATAGGTTTACCTTTTTTGATAGGGGGTATTTGCGTTAGATTTAGAATACTAGCAGTAGAACGCTAGGGGTATTTACTCGGGGTAAGAAATACTCTCTTGATTTGGATTACTTTTCCCTCTAATTTCAACAAGTATGACATCCATACTTGCTCGTACTCCATAAATAAACTGTTCAGCTTCTTTGCGTATTTTGATGCTATCAATAATACTCTGAAGCTTTTCTAAAATTTGAAACAATTTTTCGTTCTGAGAAATACTCTGATCTACTGAGTGTGGGTAGGAGTATTGATTAAATTCAGACTGCATATAAATACCTATTCCTGTTTAAAATTACTTTATTTTACTTAGGACTTACGTTTTTTCTATTCATTAAAAATCTCCTGGAGCAACTTGCATACAAACAAGTCCGATCTCGCGCCACATGTCTACGACTTGCTGACGATCATCAAAAACACAAAGCACATCAAAGTGATTGACAATATGCGTTTCATATATTTCTTTCTTTACCTCGGAGTCTTGACGGTAGTCATTACGTTTTCTCATATATAGATAAGCGTAAGGAGGAGCAAACAGACGCAACCATTCTCTAGTTGCCTCTTCAGTTTCTTCATTTCTACCAGTTACATAGATTATTGTATGTCCTTGGTGGAAGAGTGATTCAATGACTTTAATTACTGTTCTGTCTGGAGAATCTTGGATAATCTTCTCAAAGTCTGTGTCATATGGATCTCTAACTTCTGGGTCATAATGAGCTATAGTGCCATCAATATCAACAATAATTGCTTTATTTTTTAGCATTAACTTGTTTGCCCTGTCTTTATGCAAAGTTGCTTCATTGGACATATTCCGCAGGTTTTCTTTGAGATCTCACAATAGCCTTCAGCATTGTAAATTTGTTTTTCTAGCCGAGAAATTTTATTTAGTAGTTCTGTGACTCTAACTTCTGCTTCTTGTTTACCTTGTTTTCTTGCCACCGAGCATCTATTGCAAGGACAGAAATCAGCTTTAGATTCAGGAATATCTGACAATTTTGATGCAACCATTAATTTAATTTCCTAAACATAACTAAAACTTACCTCAACTCTGTCAAATAAATCTATATCCTATATCCACGTTCTACTTCTAAAAGATAACCTAAAGAAGTAAATCCAAGTGAAGAAACAGCTTATATAAAAATAATACTAAACGTTCATCTTTATCCCTCATTAGTTAGTTAGCTCCTTTATTAATTCTGAGAATATTTGATGAGCAGTTGTGATTTGAACTTTAGTTAAATCTATTTCTAAACCATCATCTTCAAACTCATTAAGAAATTTCTCACAGTAATCTAACTTATCTTCGCAATATGTAAGAACAGATTTAACTGCATCTTTCCACCCCGAATCAACAAGAAACCGCTCTTGATCATTTAGTGCGTTGTAGTATGCCATAGCTTCGCGTTCAATCATTAATACTCCTTAGGATTATCTAGAGCTTTAATAGTAAGACACGGATAAGGTTCCCAAATTGGATCGCTTGTGTCATAGTCAAGACATCTTATACATGAAGAGCGTTCGTTGTCGTAATCAGGTTGATGTAGATCGCGCACTCTTCTAATAGCTTGCTCTGCTAATGTCAGCTCAATTAATGCGTCATGAATATTTAGCATTTAATTTCTTTCTTCTTTGGGGTAAGCTTCTGTTTTGTAGCGCAAGTCTTTTATCATTTCTTTTATTTCAGTCCTGCTACCTAAGAATTTAATGTACCTGTGTTTCCTGGATCTGTCAATGAAATAAACGTTTTCTTCCCCGTACTTCTCTTTTAGCTGCAAATTGCTAAGGCCATGAGCATATGTAGCGTGGTGCTGGTGTTCTAGACCTTTTACTACTGGATCTCTAAACTTGGCAGATAATCCTGTATAAAGAAAGTTTGTTGCCTGGTAGACAATTCCTGTGTGATTTTGCTTAGTGTCTGCGTACGAAACAACCACTAAAGGTTTTGGCAATAACTTAAATGAACCTGCAACTAACCTACTTGCTTCGTTTGGCAGATTATCTAGCAGACATAGACGGTTTAACTCAAATACATTAGGAGCCCACTTTTCCCCGCAAACACCTTTAATTAACGTAGAAGATGGTGGTTTTCCATAGGTACATATCCCTACAAGCTGATCATCTCGAAAGAGGCCATAAGCATAGCTAATAGGGGGGGTGCGCTTAGCATAATGAATCTCAAGGATGAATGGTTTAGTTTTACTCTTATCTATAGGTCTGACTTCGTAGGTTGTCATTTAACTATCTAGATTTTTTAGAAACTTAACTATTCTCTCAACGGTTTCATTTTGTGCAAAAGTATGGACATCACTTTGAGCATTCTTGCAATCTTCATGACTTCCGTTGCATGAGCACTGGAATGCAAATGGAGTAAATGTTTCCTTAATTATCTTGGAAATCTCTATAGGTTTCATGTTTATGTCTAATCCTTCAACTTTTAAATAAAGCATCATAAATCTCTTTACAGGTAGGGCAAACAGGGAAACTGTCTGGAGCTCTAGTTGGCACCCATATCTTCCCACAAAGGGCAATTATTGGTGTGCCCTGAACCATTGAAGCAGTTGCGTCATCTTTATCAACATAATGCGCAAACTTGTCGTGATCGCCGTTTTCGGTCTTTGTTGTGGTATCTAGCTCTAAATCTACATCTAGGGCCATTCTGCTCATATAACTCATCTTGCAGAGTCTACTATCTTAAAAAAGGTATATGCAAGGAAAATAAGAAATACAGCTTTATCCCAGTTGGTAAAGCAATACCAGACAAAAGCTGCGCCTAAGGCTAATCTTATTGGAATTGGAATAAACATTTTAATTTCCCCTGTTAGTGTCATTGGTTATTTCAAGCTTATGTAGAGTTGCTTGGGTTACTGCTCTAGCAGTCTCCCCCGTAACCCACACGGCCCTAGGGCAATCTAAACATATATAATAGAAACTGTCAATTCCTATATTGTATGAAGATTCCCGCCAACGGTGCTTATGGCTGTCCACTACTAATAATGGCAAATAAAGCTACTGCAAGTAGACCTGAAAGGCTAAGGATTAAAAGCCAGCCATCATCTGTAGAACTATGTTTTTTCATTGCTCCTCCTTTGAGTTTTTTATTCTAGCAGGGTTTATTGTTTTTGGAGGGGGAGGGGGGGGGAAAAGATAGGGCCTTTTTCGAAATTATTTAATAATTTGAAGTAGTTGAAACTTAAACTAGTTTTTATCTTTTGCTGCCAAATTAGGTGGATATTTGAGGGGGTGGAGGGGGTAGAAAAGGGGGTAAATTCTATGATAGAAATTGGAGATTTTCAGGCTCTCTTTCTATAATAGAAAAGGACAAAAAAGAGGTAAAAGAGAGAGAGAGAAAATTGTGTGTTTTTTGGGTATACTATTCAATAATATAGAGTTGAAAGTGGTCAAAAGTGAATAGTATAACTATATTTATATGTACACTATATATGAGTTTGAATTATATTTAGGTTTATAGGAAGACATTGCACCCTAGGCTAAGGGGAAATATAATTGAAACTCATAAGTAGTATGGTAGTTATGTATATAGTTTTACATATAGTTTTACATATAGTTTGGCATATAGTTTGACATATAGTTTGACATATAATAATTCAGCTGCTAGGTTCGTATGAATAGAAGTTCAAAGAAAGGAACTTTATGGATAAATCAAATCTAAGCAAGCTTGCAGATTACATGGTTGAAGTCTGTGGGATGGACGAAAAGAAAATAACACAAATGGATCCTGAAGACTTCTTTAGTGAAGCAATGGACGTAGTGGAACTTTGGATAGATCTTAAGGTCTCCATGAAAGAGTGGGTCAGAGATATCGCTACTGACTATCAATTGGAACTAAATACGGAAGGTATCTCTAATGAACAATCGTAGTAATTTTTTAACCTATGGATTATTGTTTCTAATCCTGGGGAACTTAACGGAGTCATGGATTAAATACGTGAACTTTACTTTAGGAACTATTTTTATCCTAGGCTCATCGGCACAGAAGAAAGAATTTAAAGATGAGAAGTAACATAGTGTCTCTACAAAATGGAGATGTGTCCTACATATTTAACATGGACCTACCTACAGAAAATGAGAGTGCTATAGAGTCTCTTAAGGGTATTCAAAAGTATTGTACCTCTAGGATTATACAGTCTCAAAAAATACTAGAATCTTGTGAGGGTCTAGGTACAGAAAAAGCTAACTTAATCTGTATGCAACTAAAGACGGCTATCAACATTATGGAACACATCTTAAAGATTACAGATAGCGGGTTACCAAATGGCTAAAAGAACTTACCTACAACTTAGGGTCTTACCTGGTGGTAAATCTGACTTGGATACAGAACCCGAACTAGAAGAGGGTGCTAACCCACTTGACTTTCCTCCAGAAGCGATATTTTCCTCTGCTGAATCTTTACTGAGATCTTGGTTTAGAACTCGCCAACCAGAGGAGAAAGACATCCCATTCTGGAAAGAAACAGCATATAACGACGCAATGACAGTATTGGAAAATCTAAAGGAAGGTGGCTACTTAAAATGACTTTAGTAGATTATCTATTTATTTACGTTGTGGTCACAGTTGCAGTCACAACAACCCTGATGGCTCACACAATGATTCACACTTATTTCAGACGTAAGAGAGCTGAAGAGATACTTAATCAAATACAAGAGACGATAGATTCAGAGATTAAATTCAGAAAAATTGTATCTAATTTAAATATGAATGACGATTCATAATGACAGAACGTTCTTCCGCTGAAGAAGCTTTATTGGCAATTGGATTAGATCCAAATGAAGCCATGGATATCGATAAGACTCTACGCAAGCGAACCACTAAACGAGATGGTCGCATCTGCATTTGTGGACATGGAGCAGGTCGTCACGCAGAAACTGCTGGTCGTCAAACCTGTAACCCATCTGCAATGAAGTGCCCATGTCGAACTTTTAGACCAGTAGTTGAAGCAGAGGATACTCGAATATTTTTGCGCGAGACACTTGGACCAGGGAAGCTTCACGCATTATCCAGAGGTCTAGCCGCATCCTTTGAGTTAGACAAAAAGGTAAGTTGGATTGTCGAACTAGTCTGCGATAGATGTCATGACCCAGAGAAAACAGTCTCACCTGTTCCTATCTCCGAGAATGGATATGTCGCAAATTACCCAACGGCCGTGACAGCTTTGTTGTGCCACGAATGCAGAATGACACTAGAGCCATGATCACAGGAAAAAATAAAACAGTCTCAGAGATCTATCAAAATATAATAGAAGTATTCTCTAACTCAGAAAGTGAGCCTAGCTTCGATAGAATAGTTGATGCTATTAACGAACCTATGGAGCATTGGAGAGACACCTTAATTGTAGAACTCGGGAACAAACTTAATGCTTGGGAAGAGGTTCATGGGAAAGAAGATCCATCACTTTATACTCTTGGATTACGTCACGCCCTGGTTCTAGTTTCAGAACATGACCCTGTTGCTGAAAGTAAAGATTAAATTTAAAAGTAATCTCAGGAGCACTTTTTAGAGGGGTAGTCTTAACAGCTACCTCTCTTTCTTTTTCTATAATAGAAGTCAATTATTTACAATAAACCAATAGCTTTTTTCACCCAACCCTCCCACACACCCTGTTTATGAAAGAGCAAAACAGAGGCCATAAGGTTCTCCACGCGCAAATTATTTGTCCGTAACATGTGATGTAAGTCAGTAAAAGTTTTTTACTGGCAGAACACAACGAAATGGAGAAACACAAAGATATGTTCGAGAAAGATTTTCTTAACGCCGTAGCAGAAAGAGCAGTAAAGACTTTCGCTCAGGCATTCCTAGCAATCCTTGGAACTGATGCAATGGGAGCAATCTCAGCAGACATGGGTGGAGCCGTACAGGTAGCCCTTGTATCAGCCCTTATCTCGGTATTGACCTCGTTTGCGTCAGCAAGCTTTGGTCGCGGAGGCCCATCTTTAGCATCTGAAAGCATTGCTGCCGATTTGGTAGTTGTGGTTGAAGAACCAAAGAAAGCACCAGCTGCCAAAAAAGCTCCAGCTAAAAAGACAGCAGCTACCAAAACTAAATAATAATTTCCCGACGGCCCGCAATATGGAACTAACACCTGTTGCGGGCTTTCAGGTTAACAGAAGGTATAATGAAGGAAATTGACAAAGACAGCGTGGACCCAACGGATGAGATCCCTAGGGTAGATACCCCTGTCGATATGCGGCCAGATTTAACTGATCTCGGCATTATAGAAACCGAACGCGGTGTTTGTGATGACACCTATGAAAACCGTCAAGCTCTTCGTAGAGCTGAACTAAATTGGGACGCGGTCTATGACCAAAGCGGTGCCCCAACAGGACTCATTGTAGCTAGATCAAAAGACGCCGCTAGGGAAAGGCGCATGCTATCTTTAGCTGAAAAACGGCCTCTATTAGTTGACCCCAAAAACCACAACTCAGATTACCTAACGGGTCTTGATCTGTTAGTTGATGAGACGGCAACGGATATGACACCCCCCTGGGTTATCGGTGCCACTCGCGTCTGGCAAAAAGAACAAGATAATGGTGGCCCATCTTCCCCCAACCGCGCCCCTGCTGGTCTACCACAAAGATGCAGGATAGTCAAGCAAGACGGCGTTCGTTGTATGCTCTGGTTTTCTGGCCGACTCAAAGATGACGGTCTGTGTCGCCACCACTTAAAGACGGTTCGTAAACCAGGCGAGGATGTGGAAAGAGCCCGAAGGAAATTAATTCAGGCAGCTCCCTATGCCGTCGACAAATTAGAAGAACTTATGGAAACGGCTACCTCAGAACCAGTAGCTCTAAAAGCGGCAACGGAAATCCTGGATAGAGCTGGAGTCCGAGGCGGCGTGGAACTAGATGTTTCCCTAGACACTGACGGTCAACGGCCTGCCCATGTGGTTGTCGCCGAACGACTACAACGGCTTGCGATGGGAGCCGCAAATTTAACCGCTGCTATGGGAGAAGAAATCCCAGAAGCTGAGATAGTTGAAGATTCAACAAAGGACGGCGAGAGCATAGATGAGTAAAAATCTTTTTCATGAACTAGAGGAACTAGCGGCAGGACTATTAGCCGATATTAAATTAGCGACCCACAGAGAAGAACATATCCGAGTAACGGCAAGAGCTAACAAAGCCCAGGAAATTGTGAATCGGATCTCTGAAATCTTAACGGACGTAGATACAGAAGTACAGGAAGAACGGCAAGACCAATAGCCAGTAATGTTCACATAAATCCTCAACCGTACATAGTTAGAATTAAAGGTGTATGGGAAGTGTGGCACCACCGCACTTGCAAGACGGATAGCTGCATCCTGGCCCAGCAAATTAAAACTATAATTTCCCGAATATAGCCGGCCTCCAGCTGGGAGCTTAGAAGGTGTGGTAAATTATAATTTGCTAGCCGCAAAAAAGCTAGATCCTAGCGGGAGGGCCTGCGTCCCAGGGAAATTATAATCTATTTTGCTATATAGAAAAGTCGCTTTTTTCTTAAAATATCGATTTTTTGGCTGTTTCAATACGCCCATTGCCTAAAGGCTCGTTTGGGCAAATAATCTGCTGAATTGAACTATTGAACTGAACTGAACTGAACGCCGGAGCTCATGACATCGAGAAACTATAATTTGCGAAGAAGGCGGCTAGGGCCATGGATTCTGCCCGTGCAAACTCTTAAACAAATTATTTTTCCTGTTTGCGGCTAGATGGCGGCGGCTTTACCATCTGGCTGGGAAATTATAATTTGCGGCAGGCGGCCTGGAAGGCGGCTCGTGTTTCGCAATGCGCAACAAAACTGGCCCCCCACTGGGAAGTTATAATTTGCGGCAAGCTACAGCTCAGCGGGCAGCTAGCGGCGTGGGAATGCAGGAAAGTAAAAATTTTTTACTGGCAGAGGCGGCCTGGGTATAGAACCCGCAAAAGTAAAAATTTTTTACTGACGGCCTGGGCATAGGAGCTACTGGGGAAAACGGTGGGGGTTAGGGAGGATTGGATCCAATCCAGGGTTCCACCTAGGAAATTATAAATCAACGGTGAGCTCAGATGGGGGAGCTGCGAACGCAGCTAGCAAATTATTAATTAACGGTGGCACCCCAGGATGCCGGCACTGGGGTCTGACAAAAACTTTAACGTTGTCTATGTTTACTGTCAGATAAGCACGCAATAATCGATACATGCCGATACTGGTTCCAGAGAATCCAGCGTTTATAAATGACGCGGAAAAGCAAGTC